>Ga0307375_10002674_pt1 | contig 18089 bp, 11 predicted proteins | sample TR1MG_FD_202531 | JGI IMG/M metagenome (GOLD analysis project Ga0307375, IMG submission 202531) | Soil microbial communities from Risofladan, Vaasa, Finland - TR-1 | ecosystem: Environmental > Terrestrial > Soil > Coastal area > Acid sulfate soil | place: Finland: Risofladan, Vaasa | collected... | reverse complement strand
CACTCATGGGGGACTTGTCCTTTTTTCTGAATTCCGAGAACTCCTGAAGTGAGAGAGACTCTACCCACTCGAATGGCGACGCCACATTCAGCTTCTCAGCCCACCTGCCACTGCCTCCTCACCGCCATCCTCCTGCTACCACCTCCCTCCTTCTGCCATATGCTGTCTGCCCATCCTTCCTGCATTCCAGAAAAGCGATGAGGGGGCCAATAATGTAGGGACAATGTAGAAAATGAGCCAAAAACTGGAAAGTCTTCTTTACTTGAATTCTCTAGCATACTTTCTAGAATACCCTACATTACCCTACATTAAGTACATTAGTACTACTAATGTACTACTACTAGCTATAAGAGAAGCTGAATAAGAAGCTCTGAAATAGGCACTGTTCTTTGCGCCCCTGGCGCCCTTGTGCATGAGTTTGAGCTTGAATTGCAGCTTGAATATAGCTTTTGAAGGTACTTGTGAGCTACTAGGTTATTGGCCGCTCAAAAAGGAACGCTCCGCCGTTCCGTCTCCGCCGCCCTTTTTAACCGCCGCCCGAACGTTGTCTTGTTATGAGCTTGTGAGTGAACCAATATCGAGTTCGGCTGAAATTATTCTTCCAAAACAGATAGAGAGATCAGAATATGGGTGAAAATCAGAACCAAAAGATGAAGGGAACCTGCAATACGGGTCCGACTTTCTGTGTTGAGCAGACTGGGGAAGGTCTCTCTCCATTCTCTCTGCGCACGTGCTCGGTCTCCCAATTGGGGAACAGCAGTGTCCTTGGCAGTCTTGGCAGTCATAAGTCTTTCTCTGATACCATGATTCATATCAGTACGTTCCATGGGTATCCCTACATTTCACTGTGCTGAAACGACGAGTTCAACTCTGACACGGTCCTTTCCTCGTGCGAACGCTGGTACACAGGCAACATTCCGAAGTGGGTAGATCGTTTCGAATTGAAGGCGTTTATCGAGCAAATTGCTCCAGTGAACTCCATGCGAACTTGGGAAGACCGAAACTACGCCTTCGTGGAAATGAAGCAGCATTCCGACATCGATTCGACTATTTTGGCCCTTGATGGGTCATCTTTCCAAGGAAGAATCATCATAGCACAAAAAGGTCAGAGTTTTAGGAACACCAAGAGTACGTTACGCCTAGAAATGCGATAGTTGTGCCTGCGCTGCTCCCTTGGACACTGCAAGTCCGCTTGACCTTAATTTACCTGATCTCATCCTTCAATCCCTATCAAGTCTTCATAAAGGAGCCTGAGAATCGATATTTCCTGCCTTTCTTGCTATTGCTGGTCAGCTAAGCCCGTTATGCCACGCCTAACCGAGTTAGTCATTCATTCCTCTCTATTCGCCCATCGAATGTCTTTATCATCACTCCGACATGGTTTCCGAACGTACAGGCGATACATGCTTCCTTTGCGGTGAGTCTGGCCACATGCGACGCAACTGCCCGAAAGAGGCGGGTGCCGAAAAAGCTGACGAGCGTGGGAGGTCTCCCATGAGGCACTCTCGATCCCACTCGGATGATTCGTATCGCAGACACTTCAATAGGGAGATATCGGTGTCCCCATCGAGGCGAACTGGAAGGCATGTCTCTCCAGGTCGCGGCCATTACGCGGGCTCTACCTCCTGCTCCACTCCTCATCGCCACCACCGTTCGTCTTCTTCCACCCATGACTCTTCTTATCGCTCCTACGAATCACCTTATTCGCGTGAAGAACATTGCCATTGTTGTGAGGACAGAGGGATGTCCCCTCCAGGCCATCATTACCACTCGATTCGTCGCCGTTCTCCGTCTCCTCCTCCTCCTCATACTCACACTCATCCTCATCCTCCCACATATTGCCACCACAGTTCCTACTACGGCGAATACTCTCTCTCTACATCAAGAGTGAAGAGATTCAGAGAACGCACTCCAGACAGAGACAATTTGACCTCGCCTCCAGCCGCCAAACGCCGTGCTGAATACTCCTCTGCACCGTCCGCAAGCTCCTCCACCACTCAAACCATCATACACACAACACCTGTCTCGTCGCCATCCTCATCCTCGTCCGCCACTGCCCAATGCTGATCTCGATCGAACGCCCGCCTCGAAGAAGGACGCGATTTAACCACTACTCTCCCATGGTTTTTCAATGTATCATTACCTCTATTAGATGCTATTAATACAGATCTGTACATGCGTCGTATGTGCGGCGTGTGTGCGGTGTGTGTGCGGATGTGTGGATGAGCGGAGGGGTGTTTGCATGTGTTCTTGGAAACCGACTAATCCGTCGCAAAGTCATCTCCCACTACTGAAGCTCCGACTGCATACAGGTGAGTATCACGCAATCCGAAGATGTCTCCAAGGGCAATGCATACGGCGAGGGTGGCAACGGGCAAAGTGACGAAGAGTCCCACGCCGAGAAGGAGGGCGCCTGAGAGTCCTCCGAAGACGACTGCGAGCAAGAAGAGGCCCATTTTCCAAAACTGTTTGTGTATCATCGCGCGAGAGATGACGAGTGCATCAATCATGGTCATTTCGTCGCGATGGAATTCGATGTAGAGCGGAATGGCCATCTGGAGAGTGACGGCAAAGTAAACGCCAGGCACGATGAGCAGCAAGAGACCAAGCAGGATAGTGAGGGTTTTGGCGAAAAAGATGAAGTAGATCGGCAGGGCTACGAAAAACGAGGGAATGAGGTCGAGGAAGCGGATGTGAAGCGAGGGGTTGGTGGTTCGAATGAGATCGCACCCGACGGCGATGAGACCAGCATACCAGAATACTGAAACGACTCCGCCTACAAAGGGAATGGCAAAGGACAAGACCTGCAAGCACATTGGACGAAACACGGGACATGGTCAGCACGGGGGTCGCGAAAGGGACATTCAAAGGTTCGCGCGGAATTGGGAAGAAAACATCCACAGAGGGGGCGCTTTCGACCTCCAAATGGTGTTTATGGGACGAAGGATATAGGAAAAGGGACGGCGTACAGCATAAATGACACCCCAGAGGGTCAAAATCTTCCAATGGTTCTTGTAGAGGTACCAAGCGCGGGAAAACCAAACGCGGATGTCCACCTCGTACTCGCGCTGCAATAACCGCGTCTTGATGGTCTCTCTATCCAAACCTCTCCCCCATGTATTGCTGTATCCTTGTACTACATCATGCTCCACATCCATCAACTCATCGTCAACCTCTAGAAGCTAGAAATCCAATCATCAACAGCGAAACGATGGAAACCGCGGCATCAGCCACACAGTGAAGGGTTAGACTCACTCTCGACAAATTAAATGGAAGTACGCCAAACAGGAAATGCAGAATTGAGACAAGAGGCAACATACATGATCATCTCCCTCGTCGAACGGATGTTGACCGCTTGCTTCACTTCGATACGCCGCCATGACAGAGTGGATCAACCAGGAGGCAGATATGTGAAGATACCGCTAATTGGCTACTCGTGAGGGGGTTGGACGCCGCAGGCACAAGTGGCTGAGGACAGCAGAGGGACGGGGTGGTCTCTGCTGTCGCCGGGCCTCTGCAGAGAGAGAAGAGGAAACGAGCTCCTTGGAGAGAGAGGATCCTCAGCCCGTCAGTTCTCAAACCGAAGCGTCGCCAATTCCTCAGTACCACCTGCCTCTGGCTCCGTGTCTGTCGGATTTCATTTTGGAACACATCGCACGTCGTTGTTCTCTCGTGACTTGGCGCTTAATGGAAACTTCTGGAGTTGACGGTGCCTCTAAGAAACGCTCTCCCACTTCGAACTTGGATGAGCCAATTCCTAAGAAGAGGAAGCTATTGGAAATCGGTATGCTTGTTCTAACCATCTCTTTCTACGACAAACTTGAGTGTAACGTTCGAAAAGGTGCATTTGAACTGACGTGTTGCTCTGTTTTTCAGGTCTTCATCCGTATGGTGTTCAACCATGGGGAAACTACTATATGAAGAGTACAGCTGCTAATGGAGGCTTTGTAGATCGTAGGTGTGAGGGTTTAGGCGATATGGAGGTGCTGGAGGACCAGCAATTGGTGGAACAGATATTCATCTTCTTGACTGCTTCGGAGCTTTCAGTTCTGGCTCAGGTGAGTAAGGCTTGTTATATTTATGCGCATTATGATGATCTTTGGCGAGAGTTGACTTTGGACTACTTTGAAGGCGATTGGACGTATCGTGAGTCGTGGAAACAAACGTACATCGATGCTCACGTTCATCGCTTGAAGTCACTGAATCAACATGTTCCTGAGATTGTAGCACATAAGTCTTTGGTGATTGACGGGTTTTTCTCGGATATGCTGTACGACGAGTGGCAATCTTCGATCGTGGATTTGACGTTCTGGTCGGATCAGTGTCCAGAGAACATTGATCGACGATCTGGTATGTCGGTTGCTGAATTCGATGAACAATATGGCATCCCAAACAAACCTGTGATACTGACGGATCAGGTGCCGACGTGGCCTGCATGGAAGAGATGGAACAAGAAGGATCTGATTGAGCGTTTCCATGGCAAGACGTTTCAGGTTGGCCGTGTCGAGACTACGTTGGACAAGTACTTTATCTATTGCGCGGAATCGCACGACGAGAAGCCAATCTACCTCTTCGACAACTTGTATGGCGATAAGTACCCGGACATGCTCGATGACTACGTGGTGCCATCGTATTTCCGCACTGACTACTTCGCGTTGCTGAACAAGAAAGATAGGCCGTCTTATCGCTGGATTTTGATGGGACCGCCAAGATCCGGATCTACATTCCACAAGGATCCGAACTCGACTTCCGCCTGGAACGGGCTCATCTCCGGCCTCAAGATGTGGATCATGTACCCTCCTGATTGCCCTCCTCCGGCTGTGTTTCCTTCCAAGGACGAGGCAGAAGTCACCACGCCCGTATCGGTCACTGAATGGATGCTGCGCTTCTACAAGGAAGTCTCCCGCCCGTCTGCCGTCAAACCCATTCAATGCCTCCAGCGCCCTGGCGATCTCATATACATCCCCAATGGCTGGTGGCATCAAGTACTTAACATCGAAGAATGCATCGCCGTCACCCAGAACGTCGTGTGCGATGCCAACCTCCTCAACGTGGTCAAGTTCCTCAAAGCCAAGAAGCGTCCAGACGTCTGGAACGCCTTCCAGGCGGCCATGGCCACGCACCACCCTGGAAAATTGGAGGCCGCAGAAGAGGAGATCGCACGGGAGAAGAAGGCGTTCCACGTGGAGGCACCTGAACCTTCAGAAATATTCGAGAGAGGGGGCGCGTTTTGGAAGCCCAACAATTTCTCATTCTCCTCCATGTTCTCCAAACCGTCACAACAGCACTAAGATGTAACAAAATGTAATTAGAGGCGAATCCGAGCAACCCTATGTCGACCTTCTCATGAATGCTCTGGGATCTCCGTTCTCTCCAGTTTGTCGACTCTCTTGGTCCCCGATCACTGCCAGTATGCCTCCAAACGTGATCATATGAGCGACAAACAGATCAATCGATTGTCTTGAAGGAAGATTGGGCACTTCAATACATTGGGTATGGTACAACGTGCTCTTGCGAAGAACCGCTTCGCTTGGTTTAGGAGCGCTTCTTTTGCGGAGTCGATGATGACGGAGCGCTTGCTGCGTCGGTGATCTTTTGGAACGCAAATGAAGAGGTATAGTGTGTGCGGTCTGTGTTCTTGCTGATGGTGGTGTTTGGACCCTTGGCGATGGTTTGGAGTGCCTCTGCGATTGAGGGCTTCTTCTTGGCCTTCTCAGGGTGAAGTTGGAGATCTCTGCGCTTCTCAAAGTCCTCCTCTGCCTTCGCCTTGGCGTCCTTCTTCTTCTTCTCGCGTCTTTGTGCGCGTTTCTCCTCAGTGGTCCATTCAGAATCGCCTTTGGCAGCGCCCTTGGTGGAGGTCTTGTAGAGCTCCTCCGGCGCGAGAAGCGTCGCGTCTGATGTGGTTATCGGTGTCACCTCTTCCATTCTGATAGCTCCAGCGTCCTTGAGTGGTACGACATCTAGTTCCTCCTTCACCTTGAGAGGAGTGAAGTTAGCGTTCGCCAGAGCGTCCATGCGTTGACAAATCGACTTGAAGACGGCGATGCAATCTCTGTGTGAAATTGATAGTTTCTCGGTGTCCTTCACTCCTTGCGTCTGTTGTATGTAGTCGTCCTCGTAAACCTGAGCCAAAGACTTGCTGCTCTTCTCCTGATCCAATTCGGGCATCCTATCGCGGTAGTCTCCCCTCTCCGGTTTGTCGAGCTTCTTGATTGGGTCATCGAACACCATGTCTACAATCCTCCTCTTGATGGTATCTTCCAGGCTCTTAGTAACGTCTGCACTGATGACGGGTGCCTGTTTGGTGGCCAACTCAAAGTCTAAGTCCTCCTCCAAAAGCGTGTTCGTGCCGCGCTGCGCTGCCTTCACTTCTCCACCAGTCGTCCACCTCTTCTTGGCAACGAGCTCGTCCTCCAATTTAGATGTCTTCTTGAGCAAATGACGCTGATGTGCCTCAAAGGAGGAAACGCCAAGATCGCCAGTCGACGTCATCGTCTCATCGTCTCTCTTCGATTCAGACATCATCGACTTCTCCATCTCTCTAATTTGCCTCTCTCGCGCCCTCTGCTCCTTCTGATGTGCGCTCAAACCGGACTCGTCTTCATCGTCCTCCAAGTCGAAGTCATCTTCCTCTTCGTCTCCATTTTCGTCGCCTCCGTCGTCGTCATCGTCATCTCCCTCGTCCATATCCATATCCACATCAGAAGAATCTCGTTGGTCCATGTGATCATCCTCATCATCGAAGTCGTCGCTCTCATCAGAATCTCCTCCGCGCTTCTTCTTCTTCAATTCAGGTTCAGCGAAGAAGTCCTCGAAGTAAGCATCCTCGGCACCGATATCGTCGTCATCATCATCAGAACCAAAGCTTCCTCGACCTTCTCCATCCTCATCCTGATCATCATCGTCGTCATCATCGAGGTTCAGATTCTTGCGCTGTTTCTGCAACGCCATCTCCAATCGACGCTCCTCGGGATCCATCTCGTCATCGCCACCATCGGCTCCTCTCTTTCTCTTCTTCTTGTTCTTGCTGGACGACGAACTGGAGTCGGCGCCTCCACCGCTACCACCACCACGCTCCTCTTCGGAATCCTCTTCCTCCTGTCCTCCGTACATCATGTTGTAGATGTCCTCCTCGTCTGATTCACCGGTATTCGTCAACAAGCCTCCTCCAGACTCTCCTTCGTCGGCAAACTTGGCCATTTCATCAAAGTCGAAGAAGTCATCATCCAGGGCGCTCTTCTTGCGCTTCGACCTCTTCTCCTCCGCATCGCCCTTACCACGGATCGCATCACGCATCAACATCGCCTGCCTCGCTGCCTCTTCCTCATCGGCATCCATTGAAGATTCGGACGCGGCAGAATCATCATCACTGGCCAAATCACCACTCTGTTCATCCGAATCGGACATCTCTTCCTCCTCCTCTTCAACCTCTTCACCAGCACCCAACAGAGTCACATCAAGATTCACATCATCAGTTTCTTCCAAAAGAGCATCCGTAAGTCCAGTTAAATGCTCATAGAGAGGCTCATTTTGCATTTCAAGCTCCTGCCAGACCTGCTCCGTATCGAAACCATCAACCAACAGCTCAGTGAAGTCTCCAACTCTTCCTATCGTGTCTTCTTCTTCTAATTTGGCTTTAGAATCCAATTCAAACAGAGTCACGGCTCGTTAGCGCAACAGAACTCATCGGGAAGAAAAGAGAGATTCGCAGAGCTGAAATCGCGAATACTGCCATCATAGTCATACACACATCGAATAACACTGAAAACGAGGACACGCACCATGGTCAAAAAGCGTTTTCGTTGCTTTTAGCGCTTGGGAAGATAGCTTCTTTGAAGGAAGGACGAAACTCTCAGGATGCTCAGATACAGACTTCAGGAAGGCATCAAGTTGGGCTTCATCCCGCTCTAAGATATTAGGATACACCTCCACTTCAGTCATGTTCTGGCGTCGGGCGCAGATTCAACTGATCCGAACCACGGGCCGAACGAGGTTTTCGGTATTTGCACTCGTCCAAACTGACCCTTCATCTGAAGAAATCACCGACAAACAGCTTCGAATTGGATGTGAAATACGAAGATGAGCATATCCACTTCTTTAATCTCCCACAATGAACACTGGATGAGGCCAAAACGGTCATTGCTTGAATGGTAGCGCAACGCGGTGGTGAACCTGCCTAAATTGTGTCAAATAGTTACTATACATTGAGTCATGTGACATTGGGTTGAGTTTTGGCTTGGTTCATGGGGAAGGGAGGTTGGAATCGAGCTCAGAAGTTTCGTCTGCTGGAGAGGGACCCAGATGTCTCCCAGTGCTCCTGTTTCATTAGCAGGCCTGCTAAGAGTACATCTGCATGGAGCTTTCAGCCGTTTCAGACAGCTTTTGCTGGAGTTCTCGGATTCTGTAGTGTCGTTTGAGCAACTTTCGCTTCAGCACGGCGATCTCGCGTTCCTTGTTCTGCACAGTGTCCATTAGAGCTGTGATTGACTTGTCTACGGAGTGATTGCTTGGGACAGCTGAAGCGGCATCGGACATCGGAGTAGATGACTTTTGGCGGGAGGAGATCTTCTGCGGTACGATCGTTTGTAGACCGAATTCTGTGGTCTCCACTGCAGTCTGCTTTGCGGAAGTGCTCTTTTGGAATTTTCCGAAGCATGAGGCAACCAAATACACGGTAATCGGGAGCAGGATGGCAAGGACGTTGAGAAGGAGGAGGATATTGGGCGATTGAGTGCGCGCAATTGCCACCATGAAGCCAACTCCACATAGTAGACCAAAGAAGGACGAAGCGAGAAGCGATATAGTAGTGGGTGGGGTCGTAGGCGCGACGGAGAAGAGGATGCAAGTCACAACGATGGTCACCAGCAGCCACACTGCCTTGTTGATGAGAAGGTAGATGTTCGAAGAGTGCAAGTGTTGACATGTAGCAACGGATACAGCAGAATTGTCGTAAGAGAGGCTGACCTTCACTCGAGGTTTGTCGACAATCGTGTATATGATGAGCTGAGTGAGTTCGATTGCGAGTGCCAACAGGAAGCAGATCACTACAGATGGCGGTAGTTGCGAAGTAGAGGTAGAAGGGCGCGCATTCATGAGGGCTAGCGAGGTAAAGTCGTGCCACTTGAAAAGCGCTTGAGCGAGTGCCGAGGCCACGATCATTGTCGTGCCTATGTGCAACATCCATGTTCTCCCAATGCACCACTGCACAGTGACGGGTGCCAATTCGAAGAGCAGCGAGATGTATGTGATGAAAGCACCGACGGCAGCAATGACGAGGAGCGGAGGACGGTCCGCTTCCCACGGCTTCTTCTTCCTGTTCACGAATGCATATAGACCAAAGCCGACGGCAAAGGCGATGGCTAACAATAGCAGCACAAAGAGCACCACTGCGAGCCAACGGCGGTAGTTGAGGAAGGAGGGGGAGCACAAGGAGTTGATGGTGATGATGGCTACAGAAGACTTCACGCCCTCGCTCGTCACGTAGTAGTTAAAGGTCGTCATGTTGTAGGTACAATCTGACGGAGAGCTGAAGAAGATGATGCCATCGGCATTGGAGATGAGGAGGTCGCCACTGCCTTGAATCTGGCTGCCTGGGATGAGTTCTCCCTTGTTGTTGCTGATCGCATTGTATAGTTGACCCTTGGCAGGAAGTCTCGAAATGACGCGTTGAATTGGAGGATTCGATGCGCTGGGGGAGTAGCCAGGGAGTGTGACGCGAGTCATGGCGCGGGCGGTCACATCGACGCTCAGCGAATAAGCCAGAGGAATAGCTGACACTCCAGCGACGAACATTTGGTACGTGAACGATGGAGACGCAGTAGGAAGCGTAAAGGGACACGGTGAGGCGGTATAACTGACCTTATCGGAACCAGGAGTCTCACGATCGGGCACGTAGAGCACCTTTCCGAGAGGATGGCTCACCACCCCAGGCGGCAACTCTCTCGACCCATGCACTCTGACAGCCTCTATCTCCGTCCAACCAGGATAGGCACACGGATTGAGCTCAATTCGGATCGTATCTGACTTAAACGAAGTATAGGAACAGAAGTAGGGACGTAAGGTGGAGTACACGGGGAGCGGATTCTTGGCCTCCGCGGCGTACAGCACTCTCCAGTCGAGAACATGTTCATCCCAAGCCAAGATCTTGGTGACGGCACCTGGCCTCAAATTCTGAAAGATCTCCACGCGACGGATGTACAGGGCTTCGACGAACGTCAATTCGATCCACTCCGGGTCGGGAGTCGCACACTCGGCCTCCGGGCACCAAGACTGAGTGCTGTCTCCATATGGCGGCGTGATGAGAGTCACTTCGTCGTCAATATTCGCAACGCCCCACCAAGAAGGAGGACCAAGGATTTCGGAGGAGTTCCAATAACTGGTTCCAACGGGAGCCTCACGACAGCTGCTGACATTGAGGACTGTGGAGGCCCAGTGGCGCACCATCGGCATCTGTGCATTCGTAGTTGAGAAGGTATTCGAGATGGGATCCAATTGCGAGATGATTGTGGAGAAGGAGGAGCTGTTTTGCAACAATGCGGCCTCGATGAGAGAGCAGTTGAGCGGAAGCTGGTAGAGGAATCCATTCGTTGGGAGTTCCGAAAGGTAGATGCCTAGTTGCCATTTTTCAGCGTATGGCGTAGAGTGGGTAGCAAGAGTGATGATTTGAGGTGTGGTGGCGCTAGTCTCGATGGAGGAGAAGGTGAGCCCCATTGGAGCGACCCACATGGGCATTTGGGCTGGGTTTGCAGGCACATTCGGCGTCATAGACACGTGTCGAACCGCATCATAGGCAGCAGATCCAAGGCCCTCATTGAAACTCCAATACGCCTCCAATCCAGTGGAATAGGGGGCGACAGCTTCGTATTGCATCGCCAGGATGTCGAAGGCACCGAGAGGCTTCGACCACAGCGTGAATTCGTCCATCGTTCCGGAAAACGATAGATTTGAGTTAGTGAGGGACGATCCAAGTTGAATGGTGGCAGGAGAAGAGACAGTTCCGAGAGTGGTCGCAGTAACTGGAGAGCCGTCGAGGTAGAGCACTGCGGCGCCTTGACTTCCAGAGGAGAGCGTGAGGAGGATGTTTGTCCATATGTTCGGCTGGATCCAGAGCGAACTAGAGTATGTGGAAATGCTGATGGCGCCAACGGGAGCAGTAGTATTGTCGAGATTGAACTGGTTGACGATGAGGAAGAAGTTTGGGTAGGAAGACGCATTGCGATGGAGCAGCATCTCGAAGGGGTAGTTCGTGGAGCCAGCCGTTGGGAACATCTGCAACACAGTTTGAATCTCCAAATAGCCCGTGGTGACATCGAACACAGGATTGAGGCGAGGTTGGACCCAGAGACTGATGGCGGAGACGGGGATGTTCGGTGGCATTGAGGCCGTCATTGTCGTCCATTGGCCGTCAAATTGAAGAGCATATGGATTTGGGCCCACCATGGTCGGGACGAAGGGTATCTGAGCGGAAATTGCGTGCGTGCTCCAGTTGATGTGGATGGTCTGGTTGGCGGAGTAGCCACTGGATGGGGAGGAGAGGCATGCATAGGACAGAGATAGGTTGAGGAAGGGTTGAATGCTCATCAGAGGTTGGTAGAGGATGGCGCCGCCAGGATGAGAGACGATGCAGTTTGGAGAGATGTTGGACAGATCGGGGCAGGGGATGATCTGCACTGATGCGGTCGCGTTGATCGGGATACTTGGATTGAGGTTCATGGGTGGTGGCGTGATTTGAAGCATTTGACCAGTGGCTGGTGCGGAAGTGATGACGATGCGAGGCCGCTCGCCCAAGGTGGAGCCGCAGCCGAGGATGATGGGAGAGGCGAAATCGCTTGTGGCCGTCACCGTGGGGTTGTCGAATCCCATGGACTGATTTCGAGTGGAATACCCGCTAAACGGGGCGGCATATAGTTGCACTAGCGCTACAGAGCTGTTGGAGACGGACCAGCGGAAGGAATCGAACCCGTTGTTGGCATTGAGGAGGAAGGCAATAGGCTGGTACGACAGTGTGTCCAAAATGGTGGTGTTGGTTCCAGAATACAGGGCGGTTTGTTGCGAAGAGGAAGAATTCACGGCATAGAGTTGGCCAGCAGTGGGGAACGAGGTGATGGTCTTGTTGGCGGGATATGCGCAGGAGATTGGATTGAGAGCGGCGGCGTCCAAACATAGGTACCGGAAGGGGAATGACATTGCAGCGGTGCCATTGATATGTACAAACCAAATACCATCTTCGGTGAGCAGTGGCGCAGTAGAAGGACCAAGTGTCGCCGGAGGGAAGCGAGTTCGTGGAAGAACATCCAAGTCCAGAATGGAGATGAAAGTGCCGTTGTTGCCCGATACCACGTCGATAATCGTCAATTCCGTAGAGTTGGGATAGTTTAGGGGCTCTTTGTCCATGTTCCAGTAGGAAAGAAGCTCTGTAGTCGTACTCAACTCGGAGGCCAGCAAACCGCGTTGCATCTGACTCAGGCCAATGCCTGGATATCTCGAACTTCCGCACCATAATCTCATTTCATCGATAGATCCTTGGAAGGGGTGAGAAGGGGATGGAGAGGTGAGCTGCACGAGTTGTCCAAGGACCAACCTCTCTGGCGCCCCAACGGAGGGAATGCCGTTCACAGTCGCTTGAACGAACAGTTGGCCATTCACGAACACTGAACATTGACTCAAAGAAGGATCCACTGCCATGGCGAAGTGATGCCAGTCCATTTGCGAGAACAAGTCCCAGCGTGGAGCACCAGACAACCCTGGCACCGCGCCATCCGTCAGAACGAAACGTTGACCATAACAATATATCGATTCTCGATGCACATAGGCGAAACTGTTCATAATACAGACAGCATATGCGGTTAGTCATCCATATGGAGGGCAATTAGGACTGCATACCACTATTTAGCAGCAAAGGAGGGAGCAGAAGTGAGCGCGAGAAGAGCGCCACTCGAAGGCCCGCTGGAGTCACCGGCCGAGCATGGGGAGTCAGAATTGACGTACGATGATGCGTTGGAGCCTTGAACAGTGAAGTAAGCACAAGCAGGAGAACTACAACGAGGCGCAACCCAGAATTCGAGGGTGATCACGGGACCGGCGCACGTCCCGTTGGTCAAAGGAAACACTGCGGCTGCCTGCGTTCCATAGAATACCATTGCCTGTACAGGTCCGCCATTCAGTACTATAGATGAATTTGTAGCCGAAGGCGGGAATGGAGAGGCACAAATCGGCCATAGAAGCAGGAAAAGCGGGATGATTGACCTGCCGAGGCTTCCTGCGCCGTTTCTGCATCTGACACCATACAACAGCGATTTGAAAGACAAAACGGGCTGCGACAGAAGCAATATGTACATAAACGTCACCCAAGACGAGATATTCCAACAGAAGAGACTACACGAGCCAGAGACGGGGGGAGGCCGATTTCGATCTTTCGGTGAGCCCGCATGGTCTTCCAGATGACTCGATACACGACCTTGTAGATGTGACCACATGGAAGTGGCTGATACAACCAAATGCGGCCTCAGAATCGGGCAGATGGGGACGTGTCAGAGCGAAGGCATGTAAGAGGGGACTGAAGCACGAACACAGTCCACACGGACGAGCGTTCCGACAGAGTGCATTGATGTCCCCGAAAAATGGAGATACTTGAGAATCACTCGCCTTTCAGAGGTCGACCCCCAAAGAGAGGACCCAAAGACGGCGGTGGCTTGCCCTGGATGTCATCGTTCAGCTTGACCGCGTCAGCTGCTTCACATCGCTCATTGTATCTCTATCTCATTCCAACTTGCGTTAGGAAGACATTGAGACATGCTCAATGGCGATCGGACACTTTAGGGTAGTTGAAGGAACGTGTGATGCAAACGGAAGTCATTGGGTGGGGATCACTAGCCTTCTAGTAAGAGGATGTTGTACATTGTGGCGAGTTGAGAAGGAGCGTTTGCACGCGTGCGTTGTTATATGTGGTGAATGGGATCAGAATTCGAAGTCGGGATCGTCCTCCACCTCAGCGATCGCCCAGGCGAACTTCTCGATGAGCGTAGCGGTAAAAACTTGCTTCAATGGGAGCCCAACCTTGTTGCAGAAAGCGATGGTGATGCGAGGGTCCATGTAGTTGATCTTGGAAGTGCTGTTTTGGATCTGAGCGCCCTCGCCCTTGTCGATCTTGTCGGCCTCCAGCTTCTCCAGCCTCGTCTCCGCTGCGTCGATCTTCTTCTGCGTCGATTCCGGCGTCGTTGGTAGCTTGATCTCCTTATCTTCTTCTTCGTCGGCATTGTCGCGAGTGCGCTTCTTTGGGTTGGACTTGGTGGGAACCTTGCCTGACTTGAGATCCTTGAGGTGCTTCTTGAAAGTGGTGATGAGCTCCTTGGTTTCAGCAATTTGGTTGTCGAGGTTGGCGAGAACGTTTTGATGTGACTTGGAGACGCTCTTTTGGTGATTACACAGGATGGCGACTTGACGGTTGGCGCGATTGTAGAAGAGTTTGAGTGCCGCCTCCTTGACGTCAACTTCTCCGGGTTCTCCGCCGAACTCTTCGGCAAACTTCTCGAGCAGTTCGTGGAGCGTGACAGATGCGTTGTAAGTACGGAAGACCTTGGCAGTGAGACCATCCATGAGTGACTTGAGGTGGGAATTGAGACGGTCGGGCGTGAGTTGGTCGAAGATGTCCTCGGACTGACGTTTGCCCTGTTGGAACTTCTTAATGTTGTCGTAGATCTCCTGAGGCACTGCCACCTCCTTATAATAGCGCATAGAATCCTTACCGAGGAAATCGAATTCGAGAGTGCGTGGCGGGATGAGCTTGACGTGCTCCACGCGCAGCGAACAGCAACCAACCGTGTCGGCCTCGTCCTCGCTCTTCTCATTGCCTACACGAAGCGCTAGACGGTCAATGATCCACATAGCAGTAGAGCGCTGTTGAATCGCCAAATCTTTCGACTTGAGGCCGTGTGTGTAGTCCTTACGAATGGCACTGATGTGATCCTTCAGACGGCGCGCCTTCTCGTACTTCTTGCGATCAGAGGCTCCCTTGATGGAGGAAGCAGCAGCGAATTGTACATACTTGTTGTGACCAGTAATCTCGTCGTTCCAACCTGCAATCCAGCCGACCTGATGGTTGTGCACGATCTCGCCCCAACTCTCGCCTGGAATCGGACAGGGCGGTACTTCCGCATCGCGACTCATATTCAACATGACGTCCTTCGGCCTGATGCGCTTCTTGATCATTCCAGCTTTCGGATGCTCGCCACGACCAAGGAACAGTCCAGGGGGCTCCACAGTGAAGTTGCCGACGGGCTCGCGATTGCCATTCACCAGCGCGTAACCGTACTTCTTCTTCAACTCCACCTTCTGCTGCTTCTCTGCGTCCTTCTCCTCCTTCGAACGTGACTTCTTCAACTCAGCTTGCTCCTTCAAGTAGGCGGTGATGGGCGTGAAGTCGCACAGCGCGAACTTCTGAATTGCGTGATTCTTACCACACGTCTTGTGCACAATGTCGAGGAAGTCGGCGAAGAAGTTCTTGCGGAATTGCGGCTTTTCGTAATGAGGACCACCAACGTGTTTGGCGAAGAACGTCGCCGCCTCCTCGGCCTCGGGAGAGAGTGTCACCGGTTTGCCATCGTAGAGCATCTTGACGCCGTGAGGCTTGTATGGAGGGGGGAAAACCACACCAGCATGTTGCAAAGACGCCCATTTCCAATCAGGATGCTTCTTCATCACCTTCGAAGACTCGGCCTCCCACCACTTGAAGCGCTCCTCGGACGTCAACGCGCTCGCCGGCGGTGCCTGTGAGGAGGCCGCCTCGTCGTCCTCCGCCTCTGCCGCCTTGCCTTTCGCCTTCGTGGCCTTCGCCGTAGCCTTCGCAGTCGCCTTCGCCGTCGCCTTCGCCGTCGTCTTTGCCGTCGCCTTCGCCGTAACCTTTGCCGTCTTGCTCTCCACAGCCTTCTCAGAATCAGCCGATTGGGCAGAACTCGCCTTCTTCACCATCGCACCACTCGATTTAGCAGAACCAGACGCCTTCACAGCGACCTTGTCACCATTAGAGACCTTCTTCCTCTTCGCGGCCGGCGCATCGAAATCCTCCTCATTGTCAGACACTACCTCCTCCTTCTTCACCTTCTTGGACGCAGACACACTTGCACTGGACTTCTTCACGATTTCGCCTTGGCTGAAAGCAGCAGAAGCCGCCTTTTTCGCAGTCGCCCTGGAGCCAGCGGACACTTCCTTCTTCTCCTCCTTCTTCTCCTCCTTGACCTCAGACTTGACCGCAACCTTCTTAGAAGCAAGAACAGATGCACTACCTTCGAAAACATCGGAGATCTCCTTCTTCACACTCGCAGACACGGCCGGCTTCGCCTCTACTTTCGCGGGAGCGGTAATCACAGTTTTTGGCGCTGAAGCGACACTGATAGGCGTGTATACCTCATCTTCATCTTCATCGATAATTCGTTTGCGCTTAGGAGCTGCAGAATTCGCAGACGAGGCAGACTTGGGAGTCAGAGACGCAGACTCCACAGATTTCGTTTGGTCCTCCACCGGTTCCACAGAGACGTCCATCACAAGCACACAAATGCCACTCAGCAGCTAACAACAAGAGGGACAGCAAACAGCAATATAATATACCACGCAATCCCAGTTGCGCCGCTCCAGACACTGAAAAAGCAGTCGCCGAACAAGCGCGCAAAGAGATGCACTCGAACGGGCTCTGGGCCCCGCACCGAAATGCCCAATTCAGACGATGACCAAAAACAGTAGAGCCCAGGCTCCCTGAGGCTTCATTCTTCCTTCTGCCTCCGTGTACAAGCTAATCTCCATTTGCAAGATGACAGTGCATATCATCTGCTCATATTCGTGCTGAAAGTCTTGTCTGGAACGCTCAAGGGGGCTTCTTCTCACCCGCGCAGTATGATTTCGGGGTGTGAAACTGGCTTCTGCATAACGCCCTTCCTCGCTTGGTAGTTCCTGTTCTGGGTAATAAGGCGTGATGAATTGTGCACCTTCAAAGATTAGAACCAAATAGCAGTTGGACAGCCCACAGAAGCAGTTAGGCATGGGACAACATCAAACCCGCTGTAGACGCCGAGTTGGAGGTTTAGGTCCTTCGTTTTGTGAGTAGCCCATACGATAGAGTGGCTTCGAGAGGGAAATCAGGGGATTGTTATGATGGGATCGCTTAGTGCCGTCGTTGAGGCGATCGAATCTTCGATGGGGATTTCGCACATTCGAGCTCGCCTCGTGTCACGTTTCTAACAAGAAGCTGGTCGTGCAAGCACAACTGATCAAGGATTGCCTGTACTCGGTCCCCATTGGGCGAGAGGGTCGGCAAAGACCAGGCGAACCGAGCCGTCAGAACCTTCAGTTCGTAATGAGTCAGACACCGTGTCTTGTCTTTCGCCTTTACGCCCCTGGGCTTGCTGATGGCGTACACATCAATGTAGTCGGAAGTCCGCCGACTTTGGGTGAATGGAAGCCCGAAAATGGCCGCAAAATGCTGTCGGTTGCTCACGGATGGTGTGAAGCTGTTGTTCCCATTCCAACCGAGTTTCGTACGTCATCTACCTGCTCTTCGCCTACTCATAGTACTCTTTTGTCTAACTTTGGACTATTTGTTCCTATTGAAACTGAAGCAACCACCTACGAGTACAAATACGTGATCGACTACGGAGATGGGGCGTACCAATGGGAGCAGACGTCAAACAGAGCTGGATGTGTGAGTGGTACGACTACGTATGTTGTGGACTTCTTCGAACATATTGGAACCCTGCCCGAGGAAGAGGAAGCCGACAGTGAGGTGAGGATTATGAGTTTCAACATTCGCTTCGAAACCCCCCAAGATGGCATTCACAATTGGAGTTTGCGCAGAGCTTATGTTGCAGAGGTGATCGAACTATGGTATCCGTTGGTTCTAGGACTTCAAGAGGTCCTGCATGGCCAATTGCAGTACCTAGCCGAGAAGCTCGCACATTCGTACTCCTACGTCGGTGTTGGTCGTGACGATGGTCATCGCGCGGGAGAGTACTCGCCCATCTTCTTCAACTACAAAAAGGTGAATCTCTTGGACTCTGGAACGTTTTGGTTGTCAGAAACGCCTTGGAGTGTCGGCTCGCGAA
>Ga0307375_10002673_pt1 | contig 18101 bp, 20 predicted proteins | sample TR1MG_FD_202531 | JGI IMG/M metagenome (GOLD analysis project Ga0307375, IMG submission 202531) | Soil microbial communities from Risofladan, Vaasa, Finland - TR-1 | ecosystem: Environmental > Terrestrial > Soil > Coastal area > Acid sulfate soil | place: Finland: Risofladan, Vaasa | collected... | reverse complement strand
ATTTCAAAATTTCCAAAAATTTTCAAAAATTTCCAAAAATCCCAAAAATCCCAAAAATCCCAAATTTCAAAATATTATTTCAAATTCTTTTTAATTTGAAAAAATACAAAAACGCCCTCGCCCTAAAAAATTTATCCTATCCACCGATTACCTTTCTTCATATTATCCACTTTCCATAAGGGCTGTGTATTAGCATAATGAAGTCTTTCTGCTGATTCTTCAAATGTTGGGTTTCCATATGTGAGAGGAATGATGTGGTCAATTTCCCATTCTCCTTGATTTTCCCAAGTCATACCTTCGCTGAATTGTTTTTCAATATGGTTTCTATAAAATTCTATATCACATCCAAGATATTCAAGAGAACCTTTTGATTTGTTGCTTTTTAATGCTGACCTTACTCTACATCTTACAATTGAACAAAGATGACCTTTTGGGTCGCAAGTTGGACAACGGCGTCTTTCTTTATTATGCTCACAATAAACACTTCCTCCACAACCTTTTCTACAATATGATTTGCCTAGTCCGTGCTTACAAATAGAACCTCCCCCACAACCTTTTTTACAATAATGTTTTAGTTTTCCGTGCTTACAAATATCACTTCCTCCACAACCATCTTTACATCTTGATTTTTGTTTTCCGTGAGGACATTTACATTTTTGTCTTGATTTCTCACAAATCTCCCTACATCCTAAACACTTCTTACATTGTTTGCCTGTCTTCAAACTAATAAACATATCAGGGTCTTTCTCTTTTTTACATCTAGTGCATTGAACAAGGTCATTCATAATCTTAATCTTTATCATTTTCAGCGTTTATGATATACATATAAATTAAGTTTTAAGGTGTTTTTAAAATCATTTTATTTTTTCCGTTTTTTATTTTTTTCTGTTGTTTCTTCTTTTTGTTTGATGTTAATAACGAATTCTATATCTAATGTCTGCGTACTCTTTCTTATTAAATCAATCTCTTCCGCAATCGTCTTCACGAATAATTTCACATCATCTATGTCGCAAGGAGCGCAGCCATTAATCTTTATATCTTTATGCTGATGTTTTACCATTTTATATAGATATATAATATATTTTTTTCAAATCGTTCAAACGCTGAAATAATAATATTCAATATTTATATAGAAATGAAAAAGTGTCAGTTATATTGTATCTCCTCAAAATACACGGACAAGGTGTATATTGGAACCACTTGCGATGGTGTGAAAAAAAGAATATCTCATCATAAGTTTAACGGAAAATACAAGGGCAACTGTTATTCTCGTGAAATTACAAAATACAAGAACTGGGAATATCACATATTAGAAGAATTTGAATATGACCCCAATGACCCTTTGAATATGAGAAAACAACTGGAATATTATTACATTAATGGAGGGCTCAACACGGTAAATAAAAATTCTCCAATTATCAAACCTTTTAAGACACACTTAAAAGAATATGGGAAAAAATATTATAAAGATAATGTCAAATACTTTAAAGATTATTATAATCTTTTATTTCTTTAATAAATCCAATTTAGAAACCTTCTTCATTTTGTTTGTATGACTGCAAACTTTAATATTTTTACATATATCTTTGAAATCAAAAGTTTCATCTTTGTAATAGACAACACTCATTACACTCACAATTGAAAAGGTCTCGTATCCAGACAATAAGTATCCATCAGGTTCAGAAAATCTTTTCACAATTTTATAAGATGTATCTGTCAATCTCACACAAAATGTCCCATCTTCTTTTATATCTTCTTGTCGTTCATAATAACGAATACCTCTTTCTTTCATTAACATAATAAGATTGACCATACTATGAACCTTGTCTTCATACGATTTCAAAATGGTTAATACCCCCTGTTTGTTGTCAATGATAAAATACATTATCTTTCTTTCTTATATACAAATGGATAATAAATTATTTTGTAATCGTTGTAGTAAAAAATACGAACCTTATGTGATTTACCCTTTATTCATCAACAACAAAAGAACATTTATAAATTATTGTTTGAGTTGCTACTTTATAAGCAAAAGCACAGGCATTATATATACATAACAACCATAAGTCCAACAACACCAACGATAAACTTTATAAGCATACATTATGTTCGCACAATTGATAAACATATTATCTATGTCCTATTATATAATAAGAATGGATAATAAGAAAACAAAAGAGTATAAGGATAAAACCGATGAAGAATTGCGTCAATTGATTGGAAGAGCAACGGAAATATTTATAAAACTCACTGAACCTAAATCCAAACAAATTAAAGAAGAGGGGGACAGGGGGATACTCCCCCTTAAGCAGAAATCAACTTCACAAAAAACCTTTGTCTAATATTAAATCCTGTATCAATTCCTATATCTCCTTTGCTTTTAACAAGCACAGATTGAAAAACTACAATATCATTTCCATTATATAAATCTTCAAACATCTCATATGTATTACATTTATTAAACAAATTTTTATTTCTCACCATTTCCACTTCATCAGGTGTTATATCTTGATAATCATAATCTAAATCTTTTACACAAATATAACGGTCATCTTTACGAAGACCTTTGAATTTGTATTTACTCATTTTGTCATTCTTTTCATTGATGACACAATATGATTTTGGAGCAAGCATAATTGATTTAGTAGCATCACCAACCTCCTCCTCAAAGCATCCATATTTTCCGTTTTCAATATTATCAGCATTATCAACGATAAAACGATTATATTCTTCAATTGGCAATAAAGCACTGTCTGTATCCTCATATAAACAAACATATTTATTAAGAATGCTTTCATACATATATTCACGAGCATAAGAATAAATGAATACACCAAGATAAGAAGGTTTTGCACTATGTTTTTTATATACTAAATTTTCTTTCAACTTACCACTCATATATGTGATTTTTCCGTGTCTATAACAATTTACTGAATTTGGTTTCAATGTGCTAAAAACTTTATTACGCTCTTTGACACTGCTTATTCTCTTAAAGCAATCTTCATAATTCTTTTGAATAACTTTGCCTGATAAGCAATTGCTAAATAATTTACACAATTCACGAAGAGCGACATTATATTTCTCATCTTTCTTCTTTTTCAATTTATCCTGTTTGTTTTTCTCATTCATAAGAGGTTCAAGATAAGATTTGAAAAGTTTATCAGTGTCTTCTTCCCAATAAACACCTTCATATACTTCTACTGCCCCACCATTGCGACGAATACATTCAATATCAATATTAGTCAAATTTACATCCTGCTCTCCTCTGTATTCCCAATTTAAAGGAATATCAGGTTCTTCACTTCTTAAAGGATAAACAACAGGGGCATTAGGTTTATGAAGTTCAGGATGTTTTATCATTGTATCATAAACATCTCCTTTCCATTCCATAAATTGATGAATGATTTTACAGCGATAAATTCCTTTCTTATCTTTTACATAAGAATTAGTTTTTTCATACCCCCCAACAGGATATGAACGATTCATCATCACAAAAGGATATAAAGATTTAGCATCAACCATACGAAGACCACCTTCATATTTCATTTTTTCATAATATGCTTGAGTCCGTCCTGCTGTCAAAGCAGACCGAATAAATATATCATCTTGATGAGTTTCAGGAGGAAGAACATCATTTTGATTAATTAATCTATCTTTAAAATGTTTATACGCCATTTGACCAATTGTCATAAAATCCGTTAATACTTTTCCATCTAACAATATTTCCACAGCATCACATACTTTCATTGTTAAATCACACAATGACAAGACATCTAATTTATTATATTTTTCCACATAATCATAATTATCATCAATGAACTGCATCAATCCTTCCCATCCCCCAGCGTCAAAATGTTCTTGCGGAATTAAGTGAGAATATCCTTCCATCTTTGAAGGATTGGTTTGAAAGTTTTCACAAGCATCTTTTAAAGAACAAGCGACGAAGCGACACAGGTCAAAAGTATCACTACCACAGATAAACATATTCAATATTGAATTATTCACATAAAAGAAACCTTTTTTGTTTAACAGTTCATATTCTGTTGCTTTGGAAGCAAGAAAGAAATTGTCAAATCGTGAGTTATTGAAACCGATTATCTTATATTTATAACCAGCAGGAGGAGACATAATACATTCAAATAAATCATCTAAACAATTTTTACCTCTTACAAAATTACAAGATTTATAATGAGTTTGATTATAAACAAATTTGTCATTTGGGTTGTGAATATACCAGGCACACGAATAAGGTTTCAATAGATTTACATCTTCTCTATCAAAAATAGTTTCTAAATCATAGAATAGATAAAGGGTTTCTTTTGGTTCTGATTTTTTTTCCCCTGCTTCTTTTATTTTCCTGATTAATCTTTTTGAAGTAATTCGTGTATAATGTCCGTCTTTAAGTAATAAACACGCTCGTTCTTTATATTTCATTTCACTCATATAATAACTTTCCCCGTGTGTTTCATCACTGACAACATCAATATTTGTTTCAAAATATTTCTCAATTTTTGGAATATCTTTTATGCCGATTGGTGTTCCAATTGGAATTTGAAACCGTTCAAGCAATTCTTCACGAATTAGTTTATGTTCTTTAAGTGCTTTTCGTTTATTAACCATACAAGCAATTAAACAATTATTATTTTTACTCTTAAAATTTTTGACATTATAAAGTTTGCTTTCAACTTTAAGTCCGTCATTATCTAATCCTCCTTTTTGGTCTTCAGTAAAAAATGTATGCTGAAAAAATGACAAGTCAGGAACTGCTCCAAGCAATACAGCATCACTTCCTTGAGGGTTGGCGGCATAACCTGATGGAAGACCATTTAAAATATTATTCACAGATTGTTCAAATGCTTCAAAAGAAGTTATAGGCACGAAACGAAAAAAATCATCGTTAAATAGTTGAAATTTCATAGTAATCCATTGTTGCGATTTTGGAACTTTTACATTAGATTGTTCAAAGGTCGCAATAGCAATATCATAGAAATCTCTTAATCCTTTTGGAACAGTTTTAGGATTTGTGTTGCTGTAATTTTGCAATGTCAATGTTGGTCTTTTTATTTGTGCTCCAAATTTTTTAAAAGGATTATTGCGGAATATTGTCCCTCCTCTTAATTCTACGGCGTTTTTATTTTTCGGTAGTTGTAAGTTGCTTAACGCATTCCAGCGTTGAGTATCAGCATTAAATATATTATTATTATAAAAATTATCTCGTAATTGTTTGACAGCATTTCCTTTTGGAATAACACCACCTAAATTATTTTTAACGAGTTTCAAGAATGTCCCAGAAATACCATTGCGACCGCCAACGCCTTTTACTCGGTATTCTTTACCTTGGTATGAATATACAAGGGTTTTTGCTTTGTTCGGTTTAATTATATACGACATCTTTATATGATAGGTATATATAATTAATCCATATATAATAATTGATTTTTAAACGCAGAATAATTCATTTTTATTTTTTACCTACACCTTTCTAAGAAGGGGGGTAGGGGAAGACTTTCCCCTTTTTTGTTTCAACATTGAAGCGTGAAATTTTCTATTAAATTTTTTGATTTTGCTTTTAAACTTTAATGAATTCAAATAACTTTGTCTTTCAATTCCTCGGCTTTCGTGTAAGTATTTATAGTAAGGATTGAATGTATGAAATTTTAAATCTCTTTCAACTCTTTTGATTAAGTTTCTAAATGCTACTTTCTTTTTGTTATTGCGATAATATTTACTACTGTCATAAGCAGAATGATATTCTTTTTGATATTTGCGACGCTTTACTGTAATACAGGGAGAACATTGAGTTCGTCTTTTTCCTCCTCCACATTTAGAAAATTTCTTTATGCTTTTTTCAACTTTACAAGCAGTACAAGTTCTAAAAGCAGGAAGAAAAACAGTTTCCGTGGGGATTACATCCCCGGCGAGGTCTCCCCCAGTGGCGCATAGCGCCACGTGGGTAGGTACGGAGGGAGCGTCGCTCCCTTGTTGTGTAAGTATCTTAATTTTAATCATTCTTTAAGTGTATATATATATTAACGCCTATATATATATAAATCCAATTCAAACGCAAAAATAAATCATTTTTTTTTTTTAATGTTGGGGCTACGCCCCGCGTCATAATGCCCCCCGTGGCGCGAATGCGCCTCAGGGGGAGACCTCGTCGGGGATGAAATCCCCACGAAATCTACACCCTCAAACTATCCACAACATTAGGGAATATGTTTCTATTGTTAATAGAATTTCTTTGAACCGATGAAGGCACTCCATACAATTGGCGAGTATCCATTTGAATTCGTCTTTTTAATGAAGGATTTGCTCTTGTTCCAATAGGTTCTCTCACTTGTTCCAACTGAATGATAGGAGCAAGAAGCAATTGAAGTTTTTTATGTAATGAAGAACTTTCTTCAATTCTTTCTTTTCGTTTGGGCATAGCAGGTCTCCATAATCCATTGTTAAATCTAATGTTTTCATTTCGTTTATTACATTTGACAATGTTATTTTTATCTTCGTTATAAAAGTTTCCATCCTTTGGAACCCACGAGAAGTTGGCGAATACATCAATATCTTCTTCCTGTTGTTCAGGTGTTTCAGTGATTAGGTCAGTTCCAAAATGGAAAAACATAGGTCTTCTATCTCTTGGGGCAGTGTTGTCATCTGTTGCTGTTCCTGTGTTTAGTGCGAGTTTCTCAACTGGTCTATTGGGTGCTTCACGCTGAACTTGCTGACTAATAGCAGGAGGAGCAGGAACATTTACAGGTTCTTCTTTAAATTCTCCTCCTCCTGCTCCTCCTCCTGCTCCTTCTCGTCTCTGTCCTTTTTCCTCTAAAGGAGGAGAAGACAACCCAAGTTCTATTTCAATATTTTTCAAATCAGCGATTAAATCACCTGAAATTCCAAAAGCACTTAAATCTTTTCCTAATTTATTCAACAATTTATCAACATCATCCAATGTATCTTCTGTAAAATCACTGTTTTGAACTTCATCAGCGATTGCTCTTAATCTCATAACTAAATTCAACGCCAAATCTTTTTTTGATTTATCACTAAATTCAACTATTGTTTGAATTCTTGCTTCTATATCATCCGCTTTGTTTGCTACACGAAATTTTTGAGACCCAACTGTTTTTTCAGGTGGTTTAATAGGTTCTGCAACTTGGGGTTTTTTAACTTTGATTTTTATTGGTTGTTTTGGTGCTTCAGGTGGTTCTTTCACTTCAGGTGGTTTAACAGGTTTCTTTTCAACAAGAACAAATTGGTCGTCAAATTCTTGTATCAATTGAGGAACTTCACTTGTCAATCCATCTTCAACAGCATCAACGATTTCATAACCAAGTTTTATTAAATCCTTTAATTCTTTTTCTGTGAATTTCCCTGTTTGTTTTCTCATTCTTATGTTTTCAGGAAACATATCTTTTAATTTTCCAAAGTCAGGAAATGTTTTCTTATTCGCTGTTAATGCTTTTCTTATTGACAAACCTATATCTTCAAGAAAACTTTCTTTGGGTTTGCTCGTTGTGTGTTTTATTCTTGCTTGTCCTGCGAAAGACTGGGGATTTCTACTGCTCAACGATGGTCCTTCACTACTTTCTCCGCTTTCTCCGCTTGGGTCTTCGTCTGATGGACTTTCCGATGAAGAGGGAACTGAACCTTTAACTTCACTTAATCCAAGTCTTTCAATAAAGGGTTGCTGAATTTCTTTCATTCTATCCAATTGTTGGTTTGCTGATAGTGATAGTTTTACTCCAAAATTTTTCTTGTTTGCTTTTGGTGCTCCTTTCTTTGACCTCATAGTTTTGATAAATTTGTTTTGATTTTTTGCCAATTCATTTATATCATTTACTGTTATATCTTTTGATAATAATAACAATTCAAGCGTTGGTATATCAAATTTGTCAATTGTTGCTCCATCCTTAATCATTTGATTATATTTTGCTTTGAGAGCAAGTGCTTCAATTTTGCTTAATCCTCCGCTCATCTTTTTTGGTTCTATATCTTCTACGGATATATTTTCTTCATCTAACTTACCCAATCTTTCATTTATTTGTTGCTTTGCTTTTTCCAATTCTTGTATCAGTGATTTTTTTTCTTCCTCACTTAAATTCTCACTTAAATTTGAATTTATAACATTCTTTAAATCATTTTCAATTTTCAATTTTATTTCTTCTAATTGTTCTTTATTCATATTATTCAATGCTGTGTTTGCTATTTCTCCCCTTATCAATCCTATTTTCTTTTTCAATTTATCAGCAAATGATATGAAAATATTTTTTATAACTTCACTGTTAGGAAGAGTTAATGGATTAAAAGATTGTTTGCTAATCACACCTATATCTTCCATTGTGATTTTCATTTGAATTCCTCCTTTAACTAATTGTTTATCAATAGTTTCTGTTCCTTGAAGATTTTTGAGACTATTTAATCCTTTCATTAATTTTTCATCCGCTTTTCTTATACCCTTAATGGTTTTGTCATTTGCATAATCAATGTCGTGTTGGCGACATAAAGCATCAACACGATTAACAGGTTCAACATTATTTACGACATTTTTTTCAATTTCTGTTCCTGCTCCACAATAATTCATATAAGGAATTGTAAAAAAATTAGCAAGTGAAGGTTTGTAATCTTTCAAAATCTTAATTGCCCTTGCTCGTTCAACTGTATTATCTAATGTTTTTAATGCTTCTTCTTCTATTACATCAATTTTACGAAATAAATCATCCAATTTTCCCCTTTTTATTATCCCTTTTTCTAATCCTTTTTTTAAAGTTCCAAATAGTTTTAAAGTGGGTCTCATTATTATTTTTGACATTTCACCTTTTATTATTGTGAATTCATCATCTTTTACTTTACCTTTACCAAGTGTTAATTTATCAAACTCTTTCAATAATTCTTCACCTTCTTTTACTGATAATCCATATGATTTAAGTGCCTCTTTTTGTTGCTCATTAAATCTAGGCATTGTATATTATCTGCCAGTTAAATTATTTCCCCTCAAACTCGTATTAAATAGGTTGTTTTGAAAGACATTGTTCGCATCAACAGCACGAGCATAATCTACATAATTATATGATACACTATCATCAGGAAGTGTAAATTCTCTAACTTGTGCTAAATCAACAGGCATCGCTGCCAACATTTGTTTTAGTCTTTTACCTAATGGACTGAATTTATCAATTCCTCTATCAGGGTCTCCTGGTCCTCCTGGTCCTCTTGGGTCTTGTCCAGGGTCTAATCCTCCAGGGTCTCCTCCTGGTGGTCCTGGGTCTAATCCTCCAGGGTCTCCTCCTGGTGGTCCTGGGTCTCCGTCTCCTTCTCCTTCTCCTGCTCCTGGTCTTCGTCCTCCCCTCATTATTCCACCTAAACCAAGACCAATTGCTCCTCCTACTGCTCCACCAATTCCTACCAAATCTTTAAGTCCCAATCCTCCCTTCTTTTTATTTTTTCCTTGGGGGTCATCTTCTTCTCCTTCTACTGGGTCTAATTCCACATCTTCAAGTCCTCCATCCTTTTCATCTTCTTCTTTTTTCTCTTCTTTTTTCTCTTTTCTTTGAACCAATCCTTCATCAGTTACAATTGGTCTTCCAGCAAGCAAAGGGTCATCACTTCTGAATTTTCTCGGTTTCCTTGTTCTCTTTCCCTGTCCTCTTTCTTTCTCTTCTTGTTTCGCTTCTATTTCATCTGCTATTTTTTGGGCGTCTTCCATTAATTTCGCTCGTCCTGCTTGTTCTTCAACAAAAAGTTCAGGATTAGAAATCATCAATTGTTTTAGTTTTTCTTTTATCTTATCGCTGACGCTTTCGTGTTCTATTCCAAACAATTGACCTAATCCTGAAACAATTTCAGCAATTTTTGCTGGAATAGCAATCAACATACCTGCTTCAATAGCACCACTAAATGTTGCTATAATTTCACCAAAAGACCCAACACCTCCTGCTTCCATATCTTTCGCAAGTGATGTTAAATTGTCAAAAAATCCTTCAGGGTCTTCTACTCTTGTTATTTTTCCATTTAGAAAACTTGATATAGGACCACGCAATGCTGGAGGAACAGAATTAACAAGTCCTTGAATAACTCTTGCGTCAATTCCACTAATCAAATTATTACTCATTCTATATATACTATCACCACAAAATAACATCCGCATAATATGACGGCGTCTTCTCACCATCTTTTGATTTAGGTTCTTTTGCGTGTCTCGCTAAATATGCCTTACGCTTCTTCTCTGCTCCTTCTTTTCCTAATTCTTTTAGATAGGTTGGATAATCTTTATAAGGTGTTCCATTTGCTCTAACTCCTCCAATAGAAGCGACTTTCTTTCCATCTTTGAATACATCAATTTTTTTCGTTTTTCTTTTAGATGGTTTGATTTCAACTTTTTCTTTCTTTGCTTGTTTTTTAGAATAAGCAGTAATGGTATACTTTGGGACTACCGTCCCAGATGGGGGAGTATCCCCCATTACCCCCTCTTCGGTGTCATCCTTTGTATCAGATGGGGGAGTATCTTGTGTTTTGATTTTAGATAAAAAAGACATAATATATTTATGATTTACAAAATTATTATATCAGTAAAACGACACCTATCTCATTAATTTTTAGGGAAATAATATATGAAACACACCGTCTTCATATCTTATCCAAGTCTTAGAGTTATTTTTTAACTTCTCTTCATATCTTTCTACAAAATCTTTATGATTTATGCATGGATGAAATAACCGACCTGCTACTTGGTGAATTGTTCCTTCTTTATATCCCAATAACACTGAAATTTTTGATGCTTTGAAAGCACTCACGCCCTTGTCCTTGGGAGAAACTCTTAATATAGAAACAAGATTGCGATTTGATAATTTTTTATATTCTTTCAGGGCGTCTTCCATCCTATATTATTATACACCATTATAATATATCTGTATATACGATGATAAAAAGTGCGTATCAAGAAATGGAAGATAAGAAGAAAGGAAATCCTTTTGGAAAAGATAAACAAGCATCAAAACCATTTAACCCTTGTCCCCAGAATAAACCTGTATCAGGAAAAGTTGTAATCAAGAAAAAAGAAAAAGATAAAATGCCTGTTATTCTAACAAATTTTAATGATTTAACAATTCAACCAGTGGAAACAAACAAGAACAAAATATTTCAAAGACATATGATGACACATAATATTATTCCTAAATTTAGCGGTGTTGCTATTCTTTGCGGTGGTATTGGTTCAGGCAAGACAACATTTCTTCATAATCTTTTATCTCGTCCTGAATTTTATGGAATATCATATGAAGGACTTGAAGAAGGAAAAGAACCCAAACCTTATTTTGATTATACATTTTTATTCACAGGAAGTGATGATGATATGTATGACCAACTTATAAGCGATGGAATTATTAAAGAAGAACACGTCAAATTTTCACCTAAACCTGAAGACTTACAAAGAGTTATTGATATTCAAGCAGAGATGGTAAAAGAAAAAGGATTAGAAAAAGCACCAAAAGTATTAATCATTTTAGAAGATTTGGTGGATGATTTGAAATTAATGAGAAGTAAATCATTAAGAACACTTTTTATCAAACCAAGACAGCATAACTTTATGGTAATTATTATGGCACAATATTTACGCTTCATACCAGCAGGATTAAGAAGACAGGCAATGAATTTGATTTTGTTTGGAGGAGATAGAAAATCAACAGAAATTATATGTGAAGAATTTTGCCCAAGCACAATGAAAAGTAATGATTTTATGAAATTGATAGAACAAGCACAAACACCAAGAGAAGGCGATATGTATCCGTTCTTACATATAAATAAGCGAGTTAAAAATTGTGATAAATTTAGAAGAAATCTTGACACGATTATAAAAATTGAATAGGACTATATTTATAATCTCTTTGAACTTTTATAAATTCACAACCAGATGGTCTAAAATATTGAACTTCTCTTTTATATGGTCTATAATGATTAGGCAGTTTAAAAATTCTAATGTCCCAACCTAAATGAAACCACCAACCCACAATATCACGACAATCCAAACAATATATTCCTTCATCACAATAATCAACAGCAAAACCTTCATAATTACATTTATGACATTCATTGTTTTTAAAATGTTTCTTTAATTCAATTATCACTTTATTCATAATTATAATAATACATAACAATATAAGAATATAAGATGAGCGTCAATATGTTTATGAGACACGATGACCACTTTTCACAAGGAAGTGAAATGTTTGGTGAAGGTTTAAATGTATCCTATAAACCAGCACAAATTTTTTCTACTCGTATCCGTCCTCCTCGTGAGATGGTTCAACAAGTTCAAAGAGGAGAGCAACGATTGGGGGTTATTGTCAAAGCACCGATGACAGAGTGGGAAAGAATGACACAAAAAATACCTGGTGAAGATACAGCGAATATGAATTCAGGAGGTTCAGCAATCAAATATAAAGAAATCCGTGAAGGTTCCTTTGTTGATAGTCGCACAGCACAAGCACAAACTGACGCATATATTGAGCGTCATCGTCTTCTAAAAGAAAAATATGATGGAGGAGCATTAACAATGACAGAAGCGAAAATTCCTAAACCTTCTAAAATTCCTGATATTACAATTATTAAAGACCAAGTAGCAATCAATATCGCTGACCCTCAATACAGACAACTTGAAGATTTATCATTTAGCGAACAGCAGGAAGTCGTTGGAAGTTCAAGATTTTTTAAACCTATTCCAGACCCTGTATCTCTTATTGATGTTCCAGAAGGTGGATATGATTTCCGTGATAGAATGCCTCCAAGAATGCGACAAATGACACAGCAGGAATTATTAGTTCAGTTAGAAAATTATGGAAAATCAGCAGGACGCTCTGTTTCTTTTGCTCCTCCAAGAACAGGATTATATGGTGGCGATGTTTCTTCTCAAAATCAAGTTGCACTGACACGACAGGCGAACGCAAATAATGTATATCAAAATAACTTATATAATACTTCACTTGCTGGAACTCTTGCTTCACAACAGGCGAGAATTGTAGCGAATGCGAAGGGAGCATTTAAGCAGGCGATTTTACCCAAACCCTAATAAAAAAGTTTTTAATAATATTATCTTAACATAAAATATATAGAACATTATGGACGAAAAATCTGGAAGTGATGACTTATCAATGCTTATGTCGGTTAATGCCCTTCAATACTCTCCCCCAATTGATGGGTCTCTGGTGAATTCTCGTCAGTATAAGAAATATAACTTTTCTCCCCTGAACTACACTAATGGCGGAGCACCTGAAATTGTTATTAATTCTGGGAGCGATTACATTTGGGGACCAACCTCCGCAATTCAAATCACCCTTAAAACCGCAAATGATGTTGCTTTATCAAAAGCAGGAGTGTTTGGACTTATTAACGAATTTGACTGGACGCACCGAAGCGGAGACCAAATTGACCGAGTGCGAAATGTCAATTCTCTCGTCCAAACTCTTATCAACTATGAAGAGGGGGCGGATTATGCTGGATACGCAAAAATGTTCGGTGTAGAAGAAAAGACTGGTGTCAATACTGAAACAACTTTTATCCTGCCAATGTCTTTGCTGTCTGGTGCGTGGGCACAGAAAGTCCTCATCCCTGCTGATATGGTTGCTGGGTCTAAACTTAAAATTCAGTTAGAAAGTTTAGTTCGTGCTTTTAACGCAGCACCTGGTGCTACTGAAATTTCAGGGGTTCAACTTTTACTTGATAGTTATGACCTGTTTGACGCCGCCAAAAAGGCACTTATGTCGCAGTCCGCCAATGTGCGAACGCAGGGACTTCAATTTTCTTATCATTCTTGGGCTCAAACCAACAAAACTTTTACCGCAGCGGCTTATGACCTTGACATCAATCTTTCGGCAGCGAAGACTATTCTTCTCCTTGCGAAAACACGAACCGTTGCAGCATTAGCAGACCAGGCGGCGGATAGTCTTCAAAGTGAAGAATATGCTTACAAATCTTGGCGAGTTCGTCTTGGTTCTAACACCAACCCACAGCACGAGGTCACCAACACTGCAGAAGCGTATTTTCTCACACAGAATGCTTTCGGAAACAAACATAACCAAGACCTTCATTCTTCTCATCGTGTCGCATCAGGGACGACTTATACTGAATACACAACCAATGTTGGAAAAGCGGTTGTTTGTATTTCTCTTGAAAAGAACGCTATCACATCTCTATCTGGTGAAGCGACTAATAACTCTCGTCTTCTTAACATCAACGGAGAATTTAAAGCAGCAGTCCCTCGTCAAATGGATGTATGGGTTAAACATCTACGAGTGGCCAATGTAATGAGAGACAACGTTGTCATAGACAAATAGATAAGTAGAACATTTAAAAAAATGATTAGTTTCCAACACCACGACCGCAAAAATAGCGTGGAAAAGTTAGAAACATATTTAATACAAGGGGAGTATCCCCTTAACCCCTCTTTTGGGTTATTTCCCCTAATTTCCTCAGTGAGGGGTTTAGGGGATACTTCCCCTAATTTAATACCATTTCATATTTTTATGAAATGTTATTATATAACGAGTATAATATAATGCCTGAAACTGCTTTAAACGATAGAACTTTTATGTTAAAGAATGCACGATATAAATATGTCCGTATATTTAGTGGTGATACTCTTTCGCAAGTTGGAAACACTAACAGCAATTTTATTGCTCAACTTTATAATGATACTAACCTTGGAAGAGTAAGAGAATTTACAATTCAATCTGCATGTATTCCAAATGTATTTCCCAACATCAAAGGATTAGAATTAACCATCGCATATGTTCCATTAGTTGGTCCTCCTGTTGCTGTCAATGTCAGTGTTCTTGACGGACAATATACGACCGCACAATTGATGGCGTCGTTAAAGAATGAGATTGACGCAGTTCTTCCAGTTGGTTCAACAATAACATTCACACAAGACCCTATATCAAATAAAATAATCTTCACGACTACAAATTTAGCAGGCATTGAATTTTTTGATGTTTTTTCAAATCCTCTTTCTACATTAGCACCTAAACTTGGAATAACCACAACCCAACCAACAGCAACAAATGGAGTATTTGATAGCATCCCTGCACTGGCAGGAGAACAATATGTTTTCATCAATAGTCAAACTTTAAACCTTGCTAAAACAAGATTGTCAAATGGTCTTGGTGTGTCAGCAATTGTAAGCGTTCCAATCAATGTTCCATACGGACAAAATATTTATTATCAAAACAGCGGAGATGAAACAAACGATGTAATTTTTAATGCTCCAACTGATTTAACATCTATTAACATTACATTAAGAAATCAAGATGGTTCTATTCCTGAACTTCCTAATAATCATCCAATGACTTTAATTTTAAAAGTTTTCTACTAAACAGGGGACACCCCTGTGAATCCCTCCTCGGTAATTTTGGTTGAGCTTTTTCTAAAAGCTCATAATATAGAGAATGGATTTTAACGGAGGACAACCAGCGGCAGAAATTCCTGACAACCTTGTAACAACGGATGTGAATGCTACTGAAAATTTAGGAGTATTAGGAAAATTTAGATTACCAACAGACCCACCAACCGCACCAAATCAAGTAATTATCGCCACGAATAATTTTGGACCACTTGGAGAAAATTTATGTGATTGGGGAACAGAAGGAGCAGGTAATGTAATCGGTCCTATGAGTTCATTAGCAGATGAAGTTGTATGTTATGCGGATTTAACAGGGAAAGTATTAGGAAATTCAGGCGTGTTATGTTCTCAATTATCAACAAATCCTTTGAATAATAGTGAAAATGATAATACACCTCCCAACTTTCAATTTCAAAAAAGTAGAAATGGAGCATCACTATTACAAGGCGACCTCGTGGGAAATCTTACATTCAATGGTTTTCAAAATAATGTAGGTGATTATGTTCTTTGTGGTGAGATTTTAGTGGAAGCGACCGAAGATTGGGACACCTCAAATGGGAGTGATATGGTTTTTCAAACAACAGAAAATGGAACATCAACACCAACGACAGCGATGGTTTTGTCAGGTGATAATAGACTTGTAGTCAATGGAACTATTCAAACCCTTGATGGGAACGCATTGAAACCTACACATTCATTTTTAAATAATGATGATATGGGATTATACAGAGTTAATAATGATATTTTAGGTGTAGCAGTAGCAGGGGTAAATGTGATGACAATTGATGGAACACAAGTGAAAATTGATGATGAATTGCTTATTGAGGAAAAAACAACATTCAATGGTCCATTGATAATATCGTCGGTCAATGTCCCTGATGTAAAAATAGTCCCTGACGGAGGCGCTAGTATATCTTTTATTGATTTAAATAATCCTGATAATCCAACAGATGAATATTATTTATCGATTGCTCCAGATTTATACGCTACTTATGATTTTAGAGCTGGACAGACAGGGCATCGCACTACTCATTTGAGAGGACGAGGAACTTCATTCGCACAAAGACAAGGATTGCTAGAATTTGATAGAATTGCTGAAATAAATAATATTGGGGTCGATTCGAGTGGCAACCAGGGATTCGGAACTACTCTATATTCTACTTGCGAAGAAGACTGGGTCAGCGCACAACACGGATGTAAATTTCAATTTAGGACTACTGATATCGGCAGTGTTGTTCCAACTATAAAATTAGAAATAGGGACGGCAGGCGTAGATTGTAAAGCTGATTTACTCGCAAATAATGGAGTATTAAAAATCAATTCAGCATCATCAACCCCATCATTAGAATTTCAGCAAGGAGCATTAACAAAATGGAAACAAACAGGAAATGCGAGTGATTTTACAATCACTGATGTTGTAAAAGGAATAGATGTATTAACACTCACTAATTTTTCACCAGGTCAAGAACATCTACGAAGCAAAGCAACACAAAACTATGTTGAAGGTTCTCTTGAATTAAACACAGGGGTTAATACATTTAAATTTCCAACAACGAGACCATTAGACGGACAATTTTTATATGCTACTGATGCTAATGGAAATTTAGGATGGACTTCAAATGTGGACCACAACCCTGCTTACGCTCAAATGTATTTTGTGGGTAATGCTAATCCTACAACAATGACATCACAGGGGGCGTGGTTTCCACTTGCTTCAACAGGAAGTCCCAATGGAGGTGATTGGATTACCGGTCCCACTTCTAATTTTACATATTCAACACAGGGTTGCAACTATACAGGAAGTGATGTAAGAACTTTTAAAATAGCTTTGAGTGTTGCTTGGTCAAATGATGATAATAAATCGCAAGAATTTCAATTAGGTGTTGTAATAAATGGAGTTCCTCAAACGATAGGAAGAATGCGGTCTGTATTAGATGATAATAGCGCTCATTATCCACACAACACATCAGTTGATTTTATAATCAACTTAACAAATGGGACGAATATTCTTCCTGCGGTTACTTGCTTATCGGCGAATAATCAAGCAATTGTTTATGATGCGTCTTTTAATATAACACAGGTTTTATAAGTATTAATATATAGGATGGCGTGGTTTATAGGAGCGACGATTGATAAAGTAAATAACACTTGTTATGTATTGCGTATAAGCAACACTTGGTTTGGATTTTGGAGGATAGAAGACACTTATGTTTTTTCATCACTCGCAGAGGCAAAAGCGAAACTTTTGGATATTAGATGTAAAGGCGAATTAACTATAAAGGAATAATACGCACTCGCTTGCGTGTCAGCGTCGCAAAGAAAGTTTTGATTAACTTTTTGAAAAGTTATATAGAGATGGGGGTTGTCATAAGTTCATTGAAAGAATGGGCAGAAATCGTATGGTATGGAGAAGACAAAGAATTATCAATTCAAGAGTTAGATAAAATATTATTGAAATATGTGAGTTCTAATTATGATGAAAAAGAAGAATACTATATTATAAGATAGTATGGGTGGTATATGTTGTAAGAAAGAGGAAAGCGAGGCATATGTTCCTCCTGAACCAGATGAACTATATTATAATTACGCATCATATGCGAATCAAATGGGGGAGAATGTAGACGAAAAGAAGTTTAGATATTATTATAGGGGCGGAACCTGGGAAGCAGTAGAAATAGTGGAGACTGGTTCGGAGATGAATGAGATATATTAAAAA
>Ga0307375_10002671_pt1 | contig 18106 bp, 16 predicted proteins | sample TR1MG_FD_202531 | JGI IMG/M metagenome (GOLD analysis project Ga0307375, IMG submission 202531) | Soil microbial communities from Risofladan, Vaasa, Finland - TR-1 | ecosystem: Environmental > Terrestrial > Soil > Coastal area > Acid sulfate soil | place: Finland: Risofladan, Vaasa | collected... | reverse complement strand
ATGGGATAAACCCCCGGCGCAAGCGCGTGCAGATCGGTACTGCGGATGTATTCGAAGGCGCGAAAAAAAAGCGGATGAAGGGCAATATAACGACCGGCAGTGGCGAGGTTGGAGAAAATCATATCGGCTTCCTTAAATCTGTTTAGAAAAACGTGCAACCATGCCCCTGGCCAGCTCGCCCTGCAACGGTATCTGCACACGGTGCCCGCTGCCGGGTGCGGTGGTGAGCATCTCCCCTGCGAGACTGCGCATTTCGCTCAGGGCAATGATGCGGTTGCCGGAAGGGTGGACGATCTCGATTCGGTCGCCGACCTGAAACTTGTTCTTCACGTCGATGACCGCCATGCCGTCTGCACACGCGACAATGTCGCCGACGTATTGCTGGCGTGTGCTCTCGGAATGGCCGCGCAGGTAGTTCTGCTGTTCGTGGGTGTGATGGCGTTCGTAGAATCCGTCGGTATAACCGCGGTTCGCCAGTGCATCCAGCGCGCCTAGCAATGAGTAATTGAACGGCCGTCCCGCGACCGCATCGTCGATTGCCTGGCGATACACCTGCGCGGTGCGCGCCACATAATAAACCGACTTGGTGCGGCCTTCGACCTTGAGCGAATCGATGCCGATCTTTGCCAGCCGCTCGACGTGCTCGACCGCTCGCAGGTCTTTGGAATTCATGATGTAGGTGCCGTGCTCGTCTTCCAGCACCGGCATCAGCTCATCGGGATGATCCTGCCTCGAGATCAGATAGGCGCGGTCGGCCAGCGGATGCCGGGCTTGCCCTCCGCAGTCGGATAGTGCGCTCTGGCCCAGCGCCTTGTCGAAATCGAAATCTATTTTTTCCGGGGGTAACTCAAGCGGTTGTATATCGCCGGTGCTGTTCTCCTCGGTATTTTCCACCTTGTAATCCCAGCGGCAGGAATTGGTGCAGGTACCCTGGTTGGCATCGCGGTGATTGAAGTAGCCGGACAGCAGGCAGCGCCCGGAATAGGCGATGCACAGTGCGCCGTGCACGAACACTTCCAGTTCCATGTCGGGACACTGCTGGCGTATCTCCTCGATCTCGTCCAGCGACAGTTCGCGCGACAGGATCACGCGGGTCAGGCCCAGCGATTGCCAGAACTTCACCGCTGCGTAGTTCACGGTATTGGCCTGCACCGACAGATGTACAGGCACTTCCGGCCAGCGCTCGCGCACCATCGCGATCAGCCCGGGGTCGGCCATGATCAGCGCATCCGGCTGCATCGCGATTACAGGCTCCATGTCCGCCATATAGGTTTTTACCTTGGCATTGTGCGGCATCAGGTTGCTCGCAACGAACAGCTTCTTGCCGAGCGCATGCGCCTCCGCGATGCCGGTGCGCAATTCCTCCATCCGGAATTCATTGTTGCGCGCGCGCAGCGAATAACGCGGCTGTCCGGCATAAACCGCGTCCGCGCCGAAGGCGTAGGCGGTGCGCATTTTCTCCAGTGTGCCGGCAGGCAACAGTAATTCCGGGGTGCGCATCAAATCCCCAGCCGCTTCCAGATTTCGAGCGAGGGGCCGGCCTGATTCAGCGTATAGAAATGCAGGCCGGGTGCGCCACCGGCGATCAGTTTCTCGCATAATTGCGTGACCACATCCAGGCCAAAGTCCTGCACTGCCTTGTTGTCATCGCCCAGGCCTTCCAGCGTCTTGCGCATCCAGCGCGGGATCTCGGCACCGCAGGCATCGGAAAAACGCGCCAGTTGCGCGAACTTCACGATCGGCATGATGCCCGGCACGACGGGAACCGTGACCCCCAGCCTGCTGCACGACTCGACAAAACGGAAATAACCATCGGCGTTATAAAAATACTGGGTGATGGCGGAATTCGCACCGGCCTCGACCTTGCGTTTGAAGTTGAGGATGTCCTCCTGCGCGGATCGGGCCTGCGGGTGGAATTCAGGATAGGCCGCCACCTCGATGTGAAAATGATCCCCGGTTTCCGCGCGAATGAACGACACCAGTTCGTTGGCGTAGTGAAACTCGCCGAGACTGGCCATTCCCGAGCCGGAGGGTTGGTCGCCGCGCAACGCCACGATCCGCTTGATACCCATATCCCGGTAGGCATTCAGCATGGCACGGATATTCGCTTGCGTGGAGCCGACGCAGGACAGATGGGGCACGGCGTTATGGCCTTCAGCCTTGATCTTCCGTATGGTTTCCAGGGTGCGGTCCTGCGTGGAGCCGCCCGCGCCAAAAGTGACGGAAAAAAATTCCGGCTTCAGCGGGGCGAGCTGGCGGCGCGTGGCCGCGAGCTTTTCCACGCCTTCCGGGGTTTGCGGCGGGAAAAATTCAAAGCTGAATAGTTGTCTGCTCATGGCAGTCTCATTTCTTTCTGATCAATTGTGCGGCAGCCGAAGACAGCGCCCAGGAAAAAATACTGTATAGCACCGCCCCCAGCACGCCATGCCAGAAACTGTCGACGATAAATCCGCGCAGCACCGAACCGACCAGCCAAAACAGGGTGCCGTTCACCACAAAGATGAACAATCCCAGCGTAAGCAAGGTGACCGGAAGGGTAAGCAACAACAGCAACGGGCGCAACAGGGCGTTGACCAACCCGAGGAAAAACGCCGCGATCAGTGCCGCGCCGAAACCGTCAACATGGATGCCCGGCACGTAATTCGCCACGGCAAGCAACGCGAGTGCGTTGAGCACCCAGATCAGCAATAACTGCAATTGAATATTCATTTTCCACCTCCTTTGACAGGCTTGGATGCTTTTGCACGCAATGCTGCGCCAAAAGCAGATTCGCACCATTCGACCATCTCGGCCGGCGAATCAAGGCTGGCAGGCGGCGCCGACCAATACGACAATTGCACGGTTCTGTTCTGGTTCTGGTATACGAAAGGGTGGCTGCCCGCACGCTCGAGCCGGGCCAGATTTTCAGCGTCGGTCTTCAGGAACAACTCATCTGAAACGATCAACGCGAACATCAGTCCTTCGCGATACAGGCCGTAACCCCCGAACATCTTGCGCACCGACACCGTTGCCCAGCCCGCCATGAGCTCCACGACATAATCGACGAACTCATTGCGGGGGCTGGCCATATGCTATTAATAGCGGTAGTGGTTGGCCTTGTACGGGCCTTCCTTGGGCACACTGATGTAAGCGGCCTGCTGGTCGGTCAACGTGCTCAGTTGCGCGTTCAGCGTGGTCAGTTGCAGGCGCGCGACCTTCTCGTCCAGGTGCTTGGGCAAGGTGTACACACCGACAGGATAGTCCTGGTTGCGGGTAAACAGTTCAATCTGCGCGATGGTCTGGTTGGCGAACGAGGATGACATCACATAGGACGGATGGCCGGTGCCGCAACCCAGATTCACCAGACGACCCTCGGCCAGCAACAAAATGCGTTTTTCGGGTTTTCCGTTCATTGGGGGGAAGATCACGTGATCGACCTGCGGCTTGATGTTATCCCACTGGTATTGCTTGATCGAGGCAACGTCGATTTCATTGTCGAAGTGGCCGATGTTGCACACGATGGCCTGGTTCTTCATCTTCTTCATGTGTTCGTGGGTGATGACATGGTAGTTACCGGTGCAGGTAACGAAGATGTCACCGTGCTCGCAGGCGTAATCCATGGTCACGACACGGTAGCCTTCCATCGCGGCCTGCAATGCGCAGATCGGATCGATCTCGGTCACCCACACCTGCGCGGACAGCGCGCGCAACGCCTGGGCAGAACCTTTGCCCACATCGCCATAACCGGCGACCACGGCGATCTTGCCCGCCACCATCACGTCGGTGGCGCGCTTGATTGCATCCACCAGCGATTCGCGGCAGCCGTAAAGGTTGTCGAACTTGGATTTGGTAACCGAGTCATTCACGTTGATCGCGGGGAATTTCAGTTCACCGCGTTCGTGCATCTGGTACAGGCGATGCACACCGGTGGTGGTTTCCTCGGTGACGCCCTTGATCGCGGCAAGACGCGTGGAATACCAGATCTTGTCGGTTGCCAGTTTGGCCTTGATCGAGGCGAACAGACAGGTCTCTTCTTCGGAACCGGGATTGCTCAACAGGGATGCGTCCTTCTCGGCACGCGCACCCAGATGCAGCAGCAGGGTGGCATCACCGCCGTCGTCCAGGATCATGTTGGAGTGGCCGCCGTCCGCCCATTCAAAAATGCGGTGGGTATAGTCCCAGTATTCGGTCAGTGTTTCACCCTTGTAGGCGAACACCGGCACGCCGGTTGAAGCAATCGCGGCGGCGGCATGATCCTGGGTCGAATAGATATTGCAGGATGCCCAGCGCACTTCCGCACCCAATGCGGTCAGCGTCTCGATCAACACACCGGTCTGGATGGTCATGTGCAGCGAGCCGGCAATGCGCGCACCGCGCAACGGTTGTGTGGCGGAAAATTCCTTGCGGATCGCCATCAGGCCGGGCATTTCGATTTCGGCAATGGCGAGTTCCTTGCGTCCCCATGCAGCCAGGGACATATCGGCGATTTTATAATCGGTGAATTTTTTTGCAGTAGCGTTCATGCGTTGCTCCATTCATAAGTGGTTAATGAATGGGTGCGGTTGCATCGTTGAACACTGGCTCCGAGCCTGACGGGGGACTGTATCCAGCCCCGCTGCAGCACCCCTCGGAAGACGCAGATTATAACGCAAAAGATGAATTGCGCTAAATCCTACCAGGACGGATCGGACAGGCCGCTCCATATCTCGTTGATATCGGGAATGTCCCATTTTTCGGGACTTTCGTTTGAAACGATTTTGTCCCTGCAGGCGGGTTTGGACAAATCCAGAATTTCCGGGACGATGCGCCCATTCGACTTGATCGAGAAAAACACCTTTACTTTTGGCGTAAGAAGCGATTTTTCGCTCTGCTCGATGATCACGGCCAGCCGATTCGATTCCAGCCTCACCAGCGAACCAACCGGGTAGATCCCGATACTTTTCACAAATGCCTGGAATATGGCCGGATCGTAATTTCCCGCGCTCCATTCCGCCATCTTGCGTATCGATTCAGCCGGTTCCCAGCCTTTCTTGTACGGGCGTTCGGAAGTGATCGCATCATAAACATCGCATACTGCGCCCATTTTTGCATACAGGCTGATTTGCTCATTCGTCTGCCGGTCCGGATAACCCTTGCCGTCAACTTTTTCGTGGTGATGCAGGCAGACATCCAATGTAATATCACTGATGCTATTGCCCTCCAGCAACATTTTATGGCCCTCGACCGGGTGGCTTTTTACCAGATCGAATTCGGCATCGGTCAACTTGCCCGGCTTGTTAAGTATTTCCAGCGGTATCATCATCTTGCCGACATCATGCAGCAAGCCTGCCATGCCCGCCTCGCGGACTTGTTCATCACCCAACCCCAGTCGTCGCGCCAGGGACACCATCAGCGCGCACACGGCGACAGAATGCATATAGGTGTAATCATCCTTGTCTTTCAGTCGCGCCAGGCCGATCAGCGCGCCCGGATTGCGCAACACCGAAGCTGAAATTTCTTCCACGATGGGCCGCGCCTCTTCGGCATCCAGCGCCTTGCCCATGCGTGCTTCATTGAACATCGAGGTGACCGCCCGCCTGGACTTGGCACAAATCATCACTGCCCGTGCTGCCTCATGGGCGGTGTCGGCGCGCGTTTCCTTTTTCCCGGCCAAATCTGCCTGTAAAAGCGTGGTGTCTACTTCAGCCTCTATGGCTTTGACATCCACACCACCCTGGACATCGAGTCCTTTGGAGGTATCTATCCATGCTTCCCTGATGACGGTCGACTGAATAGTCTTCAGATCCTTGGGATCGTCGAGCAGAAACCCTTTGCGCCAGAATGGGTGATCCATCCATGAACCGCAAAGCTCATGCACATGCATACCGATGCGCAACTGTTCCACATGGATACGTTTTAGCATGGCCCAATCATAACCGAAATGAAAACCGCACTTGCAGCGACCGTATCGTTCGCAAGTGGATTACCGCCGCGGGGATGACTTAGCTTCCCGCATCATTCCGCAGCTCGGCCGCTTTGTCCGTGGCTTCCCAGGTGAAGCCCGGCTCTTCGCGCCCGAAGTGGCCATAAGCCGCGGTATTTTCATAGATCGGGCGCAACAGGTCGAGCATCTGCACGATGCCTTTGGGACGCAGATCGAAATGGCGCAACACCAGTTCGGTCAGTTTTTCATTGGAAATTTTTCCGGTCCCATAGGTGTCCACCATGATGCTGGTCGGTTTGGCCACGCCGATCGCGTAGGAAATCTGCACCAGACACTTGGTCGCCAATCCGGCAGCAACGATATTCTTCGCCACATAACGGCTGGCATAGGCAGCAGAACGGTCCACCTTGGACGGATCCTTGCCGGAGAATGCGCCGCCGCCGTGCGGGGCTGCGCCACCATAGGTGTCGACGATGATCTTGCGTCCGGTCAGTCCGCAATCGCCCTGCGGGCCGCCGATGACGAAGCGTCCGGTCGGGTTGACCAGATAGTTGATATTGCCCTTGATCAGCTCCTTGGGCAGCATCGGCTTGATGATCTCTTCGATCGCCGCTTCGCGAATCTGGGCCAGCGTCATCTCGGGCGCATGCTGGGTCGACAGCACCACGGTATCGATCGAGTGCGGCTTGCCGTCCAGATAACGGATCGTCACCTGCGATTTGGCATCCGGGCGCAGCCACGGCAAACGCCCGTCGTGGCGCAACTCCGCCTGGCGCTCCACCACACGGTGCGCCAGATAGATAGCCAGCGGCATCAGCGTCGGGGTTTCATCGCAGGCATAACCGAACATCAACCCCTGGTCGCCAGCGCCCTGATTGAGGTAATCATCGGAAGCGCGATCGACTCCCTGCGCAATATCCGGGCTTTGCTTGTCATAAGCCACCAGCACCGCACAACCCTTGTAGTCGATGCCGTAGTCGGTGTTGTCGTAGCCGATGCGCTTGATGGTATTGCGCGCCACCGTGATGTAGTCCACGTTCGCGGTCGTGGTGATTTCGCCGGCCAGCACCACCAGTCCGGTGTTGGTCAGCGTCTCCGCCGCCACCCGCGCATACGGGTCTTGCGCTAGAATGGCGTCCAGAATCGCATCGGATATTTGGTCTGCGACTTTGTCGGGGTGTCCCTCGGATACGGATTCGGACGTAAACAGATAATCACTCATGGCTTTCAACTCAAACAAAGAAAATTCGAAGGCGCGCATTGTAGCAAATAGTTAGCCTGACCGCAGATGACCCCATTACTGTTCAAATCGATCTTTAGACTGCTGTCCATCTTGCCGCTGCGCTGGCTGCACGGCTTGGGCGCGCTGCTCGGCCGCATTACCTATGCCACGTCGAAACAATATGCCGCCCGCACCCGGGAAAATCTGCGCCAGTCACATCTGACCGGCAATGAAGCCGACTATGCGAAATTGCTTGGCCAAACCATCGCCGAAGCCGGCAAGGGTATGGTCGAGTTGCCCTGGGTGTGGCTCAGGCCGTTCGAACAGGTCTGCGCCACCGTGCGAATCTGTAATGGGTGGGAACATGTAACGGCAGCGCATGCACGCGGCAAGGGGATCATTTTCCTGACCCCGCACTGGGGCTGCTTCGAAATCACCAGCCTGTATATCGCACAGCACCTGGCGCTGACCAACCTGTACAGCTCGCCGAAGCAGGACTGGCTGGAACCGTTGATGCGCAGCGGTCGCGAACGCGGCCAGGCCCGTCTGGCCACCGCGGATCTCAGCGGGGTGCGCCTGCTGTTCAAGGCGCTGAAACGCGGCGAGGCGATCGGTTTGTTGCCCGACCAGGTGCCCAGCCAGGGCGAGGGGGAGTGGGCGGATTTCTTTGGCCGTCCCGCGTACACCATGACCCTGAGCGGGCGGCTTGCCCGCTCCAGCGGTGCAGCCGTTCTGCTGGTCTATGCCGAACGGTTGCCGCACGGGGAAGGATACAAGCTGAGTTTCGAGCCGCTGGAGCTGGATTTTTCAACATCCGTGCCGCTACAAATCAATACCGCGCTGGAGCAAGTAATTGCGGTTTCGCCCGCACAGTATCTGTGGAGTTATAACCGTTACAAGGTTCCGCCCGGCGTAGAACCGCCCGCAACAGGAAAACCGGCATGCTAGTCAGGCTGGGCGTCTTCATTTTATGGCTTATGCATTTCCTGCCGTTCCGCGTGCTGGTGTGGATCGGTACCAGCCTGGGCTCGCTGCTTTACCTGATCGCCGCAGAACGCCGCAGGGTGGGCGCCATCAATTTGAAACTGTGCTTCCCCGAACTGAGCGATGCGGCGCGAACGAAACTGTTGCGCGAGCACTTCAAAATGTTCGCCCGCGGTTTGATCGAGCGCACTATCCTGTGGTGGTCCAGCGCCGAATACATCAGCAACCTGATTCGTGTCGAGGGCGTCGAACATTTCGAGGCATTGCAGGGCAAACCCGCTATCCTGCTCACGCCGCATTTTGTCGGCATGGATGCCGGCGGGCAGTGGATCGCGCAGCATACCGACACGGTGTGCATGTATGCAAACCAGAAGAATGTCTACCTGACCGGACTGCTGCTGAAAAAGCGCGCCCGCTTCGGCAACCAGCGTCTGTACTCTCGCCAACAGGGACTCCGCCCCATCCTCAAGGGTATGCGTGCGGGCATGCCGTTCGTCTATCCGCCGGACCAGGACCAGGGCATCAAGGACGGCGCATTCATCCCGTTTTTCGGCGTGCCCGCCGCGACCATGACGTCGGTGCCGCGCATCGCGCAGATGGCCGGGGCAAAAGTGGTTCCCAGCATCACGCGATTGCTGCCGGGCGGCGCAGGATACGTGCTGACATTTTACCCGGCCTGGGAGAATTACCCGAGCGGGGACGACATCGCCGATACGCGGCGCATGAACGAATTCATCGAACAGCGCATACTGGAAATGCCGGAGCAGTATTTCTGGCTGCACAAACGCTTTAAAACCAGGCCGCCGGGCGAGGAAAGAGAGAGGTTTTACCGATGAAATACCACGACCTGCGCGACTTCATCGCGCAACTGGAAAAACTGGGCGAACTGAAGCGCATCACCGCACCGGTTTCTCCGTACCTGGAAATGACCGAGATCTGCGATCGTGTGTTGCGCGCGCAGGGCCCTGCGATCCTGTTTGAAAATCCGGCCGGACACAACGTTCCCCCCGGCAAAATACCCGTCCTGGCAAACCTGTTCGGCACACCGCGCCGCGTCGCGCTGGGCATGGGCGAGGAATCCACCGCAGCGTTGCGCGAGGTGGGCAAGCTGCTCGCCTATCTCAAGGAACCCGAACCGCCGAAAGGATTGAAAGACGCCTGGGAAAAATGGCCGGTGCTCAAGCAGGTGCTGACCATGTCGCCGAAAATTTTATCCAGCGCTCCCTGTCAGGATATCGTCTGGGAAGGCAGCGAAGTCGATCTGGGCAAGTTGCCGATCCAGACCTGCTGGCCCGGCGATGTCGCGCCGCTGATCACCTGGGGACTGGTGGTCACGCGCGGGCCGACCAAATCGCGCCAGAACCTCGGCATCTACCGCCAGCAGGTGATTGCGCCGAACAAGGTCATCATGCGCTGGCTGGCGCAGCGCGGCGGCGCTTTGGATTTTCAGGACTGGCGCAAAACGCATCCCGGCGAGCCGTTCCCGATCGCGGTGGTGATCGGCGCCGATCCGGCCACGATACTCGGCGCGGTCACACCGGTGCCGGACAGTCTTTCCGAATACCAGTTCGCCGGATTGTTGCGCGGCAGCAAGACCGAGTTGGTCAAATGCATGGGCAGTAATCTGCAGGTGCCGGCCAGTGCCGAGATCGTGCTGGAAGGCGTGATTCACCCCGACGAGAAGGCGCTGGAAGGGCCATACGGCGACCACACCGGTTACTACAACGAGCAGGATAAATTCCCTGTTTTCACGATAGAACGCATCACCATGCGCCGCGATCCGATCTACCATTCCACCTACACCGGCAAACCGCCCGATGAACCGGCCATGCTGGGTGTCGCGCTGAACGAGGTGTTCGTGCCGCTGTTGCAAAAACAGTTTCCCGAGATCGCGGATTTTTACCTGCCGCCGGAAGGGTGCAGCTATCGCATGGCGGTGGTCAGCATCAAGAAACAATATCCCGGACACGCCAAGCGGGTGATGTTCGGCATCTGGAGTTTCCTGCGCCAGTTCATGTACACCAAGTTCATCATCGTGGTGGACGACGATATCGATGTGCGTGACTGGAAAGAAGTAATCTGGGCGATCACCACCCGCGTCGACCCGGTGCGCGACACGCTGCTGGTGGACAACACACCGATCGACTATCTGGATTTTGCCAGCCCGGTGTCGGGATTGGGTGGCAAGATGGGACTGGATGCGACCAACAAATGGCCGGGCGAGACGCTACGCGAATGGGGTACGCCGATCGTGATGGATGCGGCGGTAAAAGCCAGGGTGGATGCGATGTGGGGTGCGTTGGGGCTGTAGTTGTTCGGAAATAAAAAGACCGGAACCAGTCCGGCCTTTTTCGGCGTCAATTCGAATCAGAATCCGTAGCCCAGCCCGACCCTGACCGTGGTGTAATTCGTTTTGCTGTCCGGTTCCCATGTGTAATACCCGCCGCCAAGAGGATATGGCGCGCTGATGCCATATTGGAAGCTCGTATAATCAACGCCGACATTCAAGTGAAAGTATTTCGTAAACGCATAATCCGCAGCGGCGCCGGCCCTGTACAGGTTCGAATTGCCGAGCGCTCCCGAAAATGAACCGGTAACATCGATGTTATTTCCAAACGTCCTGCCGAACAGGGCATTGGCCGAAAGAACCAGCCTGCTGGCAGGAGAATACTGGCCCAGCACACCGATCCCGGAATAATTGCTGGTATACAATTCACCCGAATTGATCCCCCTGTCCCATTCGTGATGGGCAAATTCAACGTAGGGTGTCAGCATAAGCTGGTCATTCACAATCAAGCCTTCCCCGTAACGAGCGCTGTAATTTGTCAATGATGCGCCTGAGATTCCAACGTACGAACCGAATGCGCCGCACCCCCCCAGCGTGCACAATGCACCGGTATAGTTCGTGTTGCCGCTGGCATGATCGTATTCGGCCTCGATATAGTCGTTGCCCAGCCACAAATCCTGCATCGTGGATATCGACAATGAATAACCGGGTACGCGGCCCTTCTCGGTGTCCAGCGTTCCGGTCGATGTACCAAAAATTCCACTACCGGTTTCGGTGTAATCGACATTCGTCGACATGATCCCGAAAACGAGCTGGTTGTTGGATGCCTTGATATCAGATACGTCTGCAAAGGCAGTTGTTACACAGAAAAGACCTGCGATTGCCACTATGGGAAGCGTCACTTTAATCATGTCTTAAGTCCCTGTAAATTTTCGATGCTTATTATTATCTGTATCCGCCAGGGACATTTTCCTAATGGCTATCAGGATGGTCGCCGCCTGATCGGCAACCCGGAAGTACGGCCTCAATAAAAATTATAAACCATGCCCAGCGTATACGAGGTCACTTTCACGGGCGGGTAATAGTTGTCGAACTTGCCGTAGTTGTTGTACATCGCTCGCAGGCTGACTTGCGGGCTTACGTGGAATTCCGCGCCCAAACCGTACATCAAATCACTTTGCGAATAGTTTCCATATCCCCCGCTTGCGTCCGAATACTGCTCGGAGTTGCTGGCTAGTCCGACCTTGCCGACCAGGTCAAACTGTTGTGTGAGCGGCAGGTTGCCGACGAACGCAACATTGAATGAAGAGAGAGAAAGGGTCGCGGAAGTCAATGGATATGGAAAAAATGGCGATGGGGATGTCCCATTGGAATCGCCGAATGCCGTATAACCCATCTCGACAGCCAGAACCGGGTTGAAATGGTAACCACCCTCGATGCTGAAAACGGCCGGATTGGACCAACCCGGCCAGCCGCCGTAATTGGTCAGGTTGCAGCACTTTGCCACACCGAAATCCGCCCCGAAATAAAATGTGTCGGTGTTATCGGCCAGCGCCGGGGTGGCAATGAAAGCAGACAACAGCAAGGCACCCGCAATTTTTTTCATGATCAGTCTCCTTTTGTGTCAATTTGACCAGCTAATCACAGCAGCAAACGACTGGCACAGGGGCGCATTATTCCGCTTTCGCGGCGCCAGTCAATGCCGAAAGTATCGATATCCGGGCAGCCCGCATCCGGATACTGCATCCATCCTGCCTAGAATTTGACGATCGCGCCGATCGTCAACCCGCCGTAGTTGTTTAGATTCAGATCGGCAGAGACCTGGGGGGTAAGTTCATACCGGGCTCCGGCCGTGACGTACAGGCCGCCGGTGTCTGCCGACCCGACGAACGGACTATTGGGACCGCTAAAGGTTGAATTCAGCGTGATCAGGCCCAATCCCGCATAGGGTCTGATCTGGCTGTAGTTCTTGATTACCGGACCAAAATCATAGATCGCCGCCACGCCGAGACCGTTGTAACTGTATTGGTATGTCCCCGCGGGGGTACCGTAGGACTGCGAATAATTCTTCCAGAATACCTGCAGCGAAACGGGCGCCCTGTTGGCCAAATATGAGGAAACATCAAACTCACCCTGGACACCGAATACACCGTTCATATCCAGACCATAGGTAACCCCGACACTATTCTTTCCTTGCGCCGCAACAGCGGGCGCGGCTACAAATACGGACAACAACGCAGCGATAACGATTTTTTTCATGACCAGAATTTCCCTTTAAGTTAATTGCGATACAGCTTGCCAAATTCAACCACCGGATACATTTTGTCCGTCGTGCTGCAACCGATCAAGCAATCTTGTGTAACGATCCGTTAAACTCATCCGGCATCCTTTTGCAGCCACTCGATCAGCGCGTTTTGCGCCGGCTCCGCCAGTGCCGCGTTGCGGTTGTTGACGATGAACACCACGATCCATTGCCTGCCGTCGTGCGCCCTCACATAGCCCGCGATGGATTTCACACCGTCCAGCGTGCCGGTTTTGAGGTGCGCATATCCTGCCATATCGCTATCCCTGAAGCGCTTTTTCACCGTTCCATCGATGCCGAGTATCGGCAGGGAAGACTCGAGTTCAGCGTGGAACGGGCTGTCCATCACGCGCTGCAGCAGGTCGGCGATATGCCGGGCGCTGATGCGGGCCTTGCGCGACAGACCGGCGCCGTTATCCAGAACCAATTCCGGAAAGTGCAGCTGTTGCGTCGCCAGCCATTGCCGGATCACCGCAATACTGAGCGCGATGTTCGCACCCGGGAGTGCGCCGGTTGTGGCAGCGATGCCGGATGCGGACGGCTGCGGAGTGTCGGGAGTTTCGTTGCCGTCCTGCTGCGGCGTATCCGGCGGGGATGTGATCGCATCTTCCGGACCCACGGCATCCCCGCCTTCCTGCCTGGCCTGAAGCGAATCAGCCACGAGTGCCTGCGGCATTGGAAAGTCGCCACGGCTGTCTTTGCTGCCGGCCGACAACAGGCTGCCCCTGTCGGCATCTGTTTGGCCCGCCATCCCCAGGGTGAGGAACAGTTGGCGTGCCATCGTGTTATTGCTGAACTTGTTGATGTCGCGTATCACTTCAGCCAGCGGCGGCGAAACATACCGGGCGTAGGGAACCGCCCCGTCAGGCACAACGCCGTCGCGCAGCTTGCCCTGTACCGTCCCGCCGAGTTCCGTCCACAATGCGCTGAACACCGCAAAAAAATATTTGTCCTGCGGCAACAGCGAAAAATAATCGTCCTCCTCGCCGCAATAAGCCGGCATGCTGCCTTCCAGCACGATGTTGTTCCCGACCAGATGCGCCTGATAGGCTTTTTCGCCCCCGCAATGCAGGCGACTTGAAGTGGTGATCCGGTTGACCACCGTATAGCCGGCCAGGTCTGGTTCGATCAGCGCCGTGGTTTTGCGGCCATCCGGGATCAGATGCAGATGGATCGCATTGAAATTGAGCAGCAGCGCGTTGGGGCCGACGTTATAGGCACGGGTCGGATCATGGTCGAACTTCCCCGGATCGTGCTTGGCGACCTCAAAATAACTGTGGTCCAGCACGATGTCACCGCGTATCTCGCGCAGCCCGCGCTGGCGCAACTCGTGCAACCACAGCCAGAATTGCTCGATGGTCAGCTTCGGGTCGCCGTAACCCTTGAACACCAGATCACCCTGCAGCACGCCGTTTTCCAGCTTGCCGTCGAGGTAAGCCTCCGTCTTCCAGCGATACGCGGGGCCCAGCGTTTCCAGCGAGGCAATCGTGGTGAGCAATTTCATCGTGGACGCCGGGTTGATGGCCCGATCCGCATTCAGGCTGATCAGCGGTTTGGGCGCGTTGGTCTGCTGCACCAGGATGCTGACGCCGGACAGTGGAATATGCGCGCGCTTGAGCGCCGCCGTGACCGGCTCGGGCAGAGCGGATGCGAACGCCCCGGTAGAAACCAGGCACAGCAGGAACAGCTTGAAGAAAAACAATCTCATGATGAACTCAATTCATCGACGATGTGCAAGGTCCGATTGACCAGCAAATCCATCTCCGATTCGCCAATTATATATGGCGGCATGAAATAAATCGTATTGCCGATCGGACGCAGCAGCAGTTCATTATCCAGCGCCAGCGCGAAGCAGCGCCGGGCAAAGCCGGGCTGTGGTGCGTCGACTTCAAACGCCCAGATCATGCCGGTATTGCGCCAGTTGCGCACCGCGCGGTGCCCGCGCAACGGGACCGAAATCTCATTCAGGTACGCCGCCTTGCCGCGGTTCGCGGCGAGCACGTCATCCCCGGCAAAAATATCCAGCGTGGCAAGCGCCGCCCTGCAGGCCAGCGGATTGCCGGTATACGAATGTGAATGCAAAAATCCGCTGGCCATCTCGTCGCCATAAAATGCCCGGTAAATTTCGTCGCGCGTCATTACCACAGACAGCGGCAGATAGCCGCCGGTGATGCCTTTCGACAGACACAGGAAGTCCGGCGTAATTCCATTGCTGCCCGGCAAAGAAGTTGTATCGCTCTGCGCCGGGGCCTGCTCGCAGGCAAACATCGTGCCGGTTCGTCCCATGCCGACGGCAATCTCGTCCGCGATCAAATGCACCCCGTATTGGCTACAAAGCTGCCGCGCGCGCTGCAGATAAGCCGGGTGATACATCGCCATCCCCGCTGCACCCTGCACCAGCGGCTCGATGATGAAAGCGGCCAATTGCGCATGATGTTGCTGCAAATATTGTTCCAGCGCTTCCGCGCAGCGCAACGCGTAAGCCTCCGCGCTTTCCCCCGCATCGGCCTTGCGCCAGTCCGGGCTGGGCACCGTAGCCTGCTGTCGGATCAGCTCGCCGTAAGCGCTGCGGAACAGCGCGACGTCGGTTACCGACAGCGCTCCCAGTGTTTCACCGTGATAACTGTTCTCCAGACTGATGAATTGCGTCTTGCCCGGCTTGCCGCTGTTGCGCCAGTAATGCGCGCTCATCTTGAGCGCGATTTCGGTGGCCGACGCCCCGTCGGAAGCGTAGAAGCAATGGCCAAGGCCGGGCGGCGCCAGCTCGCGCAACCGTTCCGACAGTTGCACCACCGGCTCGTGGGTAAAACCGGCCAGCATCACGTGTTCCAGCGTTTCCAGCTGGTCGCGCACTGCGGCATTGATGCGCGGGTTGCTGTGGCCGAACAGATTCACCCACCAGGAACTGACCGCGTCCAGGTAGCGCTTGTTGTCGTAGTCAAACAGCCAAACCCCTTTGCCGCTGGCGATCGGCAGCAACGGAAACTGTTCGTAGTGCTTCATCTGCGAACAGGGGTGCCAAACGGCCGAAAGGCTGCGGGCCAGAAGATCGGTATTGCTTTGCGCACGTTGTATCATGCGCGGAATCATATCGGTTTTTTCGGATTGCGCGCAGCGCAATGTTTGGCAGGCTGCAAACAATCCTGGTGAAAGGAGGACATTACTGTGCATATCCTTATTACCGGCGGCACCGGCTTGATCGGACGGCAGCTTTGCAAGGCATTGTCGGCGCAAGGACATGCAGTGACGGTGCTGAGCCGCAATCCCGATTCGGTCCCGGCAAAATGCGGCACCAACGTGAAAGCACTGGCCAGTCTGGCCGAATGGCAACCCGACCGAAGCTTCGATGCGGTCATCAACCTGGCCGGAGAACCGATCGTTGATGCGCGCTGGACCGAACAGCGCAAACAGCGCCTGTGGCACAGCCGGATAACCCTGACAGAAAGTCTGGTGCAACGCATCGCCGCAGCGCAGACCAGGCCACTGGTACTGTTGAGCGGCTCCGCGGTCGGCTATTACGGCGATCGCGGCGATACCGTGCTGGACGAAACGGCCCCGGCCGGCACCGATTTCCCCGCCCAATTATGCAAGGCATGGGAAGAAGCCGCGCTTGCCGCGGAAGCTTCCGGCGTGCGCGTGTGCCTGCTGCGCACCGGGCTGGTGCTGAGCCGCCGGAGCGGGCTGCTGGGACGGATGCTGCTCCCGTTCAGGCTCGGGCTCGGGGCGCGTCTGGGCAACGGAAAGCAATGGATGAGTTGGATACATATCGATGATTATGTGGCGATACTGCTGGAATTATTGCGCGACGAACAGGCCAGCGGGCCGTACAACATGACCGCACCGCAGCCGGCAACCAACCGTGAATTTACCGCAACCCTTGCCAGGGCGCTGCATCGCCCCGCTCCATTCATCATGCCGTCATGGTTGCTTAAATCCGTCATGGGTGAACGTGCATGTCTGTTACTGGAAGGTCAAAAAGTATTGCCGCAAAAAATCGAATCGGCCGGTTATCGCTTTGCCTTTGCAAAACTCCCGGATGCGTTGGGAGACTTGCTGGGCAAGTAGTTTGGCGGTTTTTCCCCCTTCCGCAGCGCTTGCTTTGCTTTCAGTATCCCCGCGTTTGTGGCATCCTTGGCAACTTACATGTTGTAACACAGAATTTATACCGTCCCTTTGATAACCAACCGGGGGCGGCCGGAGGATCGCAGTAATGAAACGAGTAGATGATTTCCGTTTGCGCTTTGGCAAACGCGAGCTGGTGCCGATCATAATCGGCGGTATGGGTGTGGATATTTCCAGTCGGGAACTGGCTTGGGAAGCCGCCCGGCTGGGTGGAATCGGGCATATTTCCGACGCGATGCTACCAACCGTCACGGACCGTCTCGACAACACAAAATTTGTCAGCCACAAACAAAAACTATACAAGCTCAACGTCAAGGAAACCAACAAGGCGATCGTCCAGTTCGACCTTGGCCAAGTGGCCGAATCGACCCGCTTGCATGTCGGCAAGACCATGGAAGCCAAACGCGGCGACGGCATGATTTTCGTCAACTGCATGGAAAAGCTGACCATGAATGCGCCGCGCGAAACCTTGCGCGTGCGGCTGTGCGGCGCGCTGGATGCCGGCATTGACGGCATCACGCTGAGCGCGGGGCTGCATCTCGGCTCGTTCGCATTGATGGAAGACAACCCGCGTTTCCGCGATGCCAAGCTGGGCATCATCGTATCCTCGCTGCGCGCGTTGCAATTGTTCATGCGCAAAACAGCCAGACTCAACCGTCTGCCCGATTATATTGTGGTGGAAGGTCCGTTGGCAGGCGGACACCTGGGCTTCGGCATGGATTGGGCAAAGTACGACCTGCACAGCATCGTGGCGGAAATCGTCGCCCATTTGAAAGCCGAACAACTGGATATCCCGGTAATCGCGGCGGGCGGCATCTTTACCGGCAGCGATGCGGTCGCGTATATGGAGATGGGTTGCGCCGGCGTCCAGGTGGCAACGCGCTTTACCGTTGCGCAGGAATGCGGCATCCCGGAGAACGTCCAGCAGGAATACTTCAAGGCGAACGAGGATGACATCGTGGTCAACATGATTTCGCCGACCGGCTACCCGATGCGCATGATCAAGAGCTGCCCTGCGATCGGTGACGGCATACGCCCCAACTGCGAAGCATTCGGTTATCTCCTTGACGCAAATGGACATTGTGATTACATCGATGCCTACAACCGCGAAGTGGCGTTGCATCCCGATGCCAAGAAGATTTCCGTCATGGACAAGACCTGTCTGTGCACCCAAATGCGCAACTACGATTGCTGGACCTGCGGACATTACACCTATCGCCTCAAGGATACGACGCGCCGCAATGCCGATGGCACTTATCAAATCCTGACCACCGAGCATATATTCAA
>Ga0307375_10002670_pt1 | contig 18108 bp, 16 predicted proteins | sample TR1MG_FD_202531 | JGI IMG/M metagenome (GOLD analysis project Ga0307375, IMG submission 202531) | Soil microbial communities from Risofladan, Vaasa, Finland - TR-1 | ecosystem: Environmental > Terrestrial > Soil > Coastal area > Acid sulfate soil | place: Finland: Risofladan, Vaasa | collected... | reverse complement strand
CATCCGACATATGCAGGAAATAATTGGCGAAATATTCCTTGATGACATAGCCCTTGTAGCCGCAGCAGATCACGAAATCGTTCACGCCGTGGGCGGAATATATCTTCATGATGTGCCACAGGAGGGGCTTGCCGCCGATCTCGACCATGGGCTTTGGACGAACCGACGTTTCTTCGCTGATGCGCGTGCCCAAACCCCCTGCGAGTATGACTGCTTTCATTGATTATCCAAGCTTAAATAACTTTCGTGGCCCGCATTATACCTATGCGAAAATCAATTGTTGGCACTCGTTCAAGATGGTAAATATTTGAAATATTCTCAGGTCAAGCGACGCTTTAGCGAGCTGCGCAATAATTGCCAGCGAAAGTTCAGCGTATCTTCGGGATCAGGAAGCGATATGCCTGCAGCGGGAGACCCCCGGCGCAGATAATAATGATCGAACACCGACTGCCGCATTCCCCATTTGTGCAGGAACTGTAACCCGCCGTTATTCTTCTTGATCCGGGTTGTCGATTTTGCCTGGAAATGGTAAACCAGCGAATCGCCCACGCCGAGAAAGATGCGGCAACCGGCATGCCAAAGTTTCATCGAAAAATCGTTGTCGCTGCTCATGCCGGGCGAGAATTCACTGCTGTAGCCGCCGACCCTGAACCACCACTTGGCGTGCACCAGCGTGGGCGGCCAGGTGGCGCCGTACCAGTCGGGTTTGCGATGTTCGGGCAGATTCGATAGCAGCTCCCGCTCGGCAAACTGGTCCGGGCTGCGGCCATAGTCCTTTACAACGACACAGGGGTTATTGGTGTGTACCGGCTCGATCATGGTGCCGGACAGCATGAACAGATCGGTATCCAGACCTTTCATCTTGTTGACCAGCGCGGTATCCCATCCCGGGCAGCAGTACATGTCGTCGTTCAGGTAAAGAATGTAATCCTGCTTCGCATGCATCGCCGCCTCATTGACTGCCAGGCAGATGCCGACATTCTGTGGCGAATAGCTGTGCTCGAGCTGTTGCGCCCGCACCCAAACAAGCGTCCCGTCGCTGCCGTCGTTGACGTGAACGATGATCTGGTGGGCAAAAGCTGAATTTTCGCGAATGCTGCGCACGCAGAGTTTCAGGAGTTCGAGATTGTTCCAGGTGGGGATGAGTATCGAAAACATGCGGTGTTGATCCTTTGGTAAACACATACCTTCAAATAACGAAGCGGTTGGTGGGGTTGCATATCAGGGCGATTGCAGTCAGGAGCCAAATTCCGCATTAAAGTACCGCATGGTAACATTCCGGCAACTATTCATTAAATTCACTTTGGTCACTTCCCGCACGTTCCAACAATTTTATATGGCTGAATAAATGAAATTCGCAATCATCCTGATAAGAACGGAGCAGGTTTGAAAGTTCCGCGCCGCATACTGGTTGTCGTCACTTTGCGCATAGGTGATGTGCTTTTGTCCACGCCGGTGATCCGTTCGCTGCATCTGGCATGGCCACAGGCAAAAATAGATGTGCTGGTGTTCGAGCATACCGAGGGAATATTGCAGCGCAATCCGGATATTGACCGAGTGCTCACCGTGCCCGCACGTCCGGGATTCTGGCAGCACTTGCGACTGATTATCAGTTTGTTTCGCAGATATGATCTTGCGCTTACGCCTCTGATGGGCGACCGGGCGGCTCTTTATGCATGGTTTGCCGGGAAGACGCGGATTGGAATGCAGGACGGCAGCAAAAAGGAACACTGGAAGCAACGCCTGCTCACGGGCTGGGCGGAATACGATCATGTTGAAACTCATACCCTGCTGACGAATCTCGGGCTGGTTGATTTGCTGGGCATAAAGCGCAGTCATGAGGTGGTAGTCGCGTGGAATCGATCGGATGAAAATGCCGTAACTGCGGCATTACCGTTTGATATCAGCATGTCACCCTTTGCGGTGCTGCATATGTCTCCCCAGTTCCCCTACAAAATGTGGCATCTGGACGGCTGGGTTGAACTGGCTGCGTGGTTCGAAAAAAAAGGCATCCGCTGCGTTCTCACCGGAAGTGCTGATCCGAACGAAATGGCTTATGTAGAGAAGATATTCCGTGCCATGCACTCTGCTACTGTGAATATGGCGGGCAAGTTCAGTCTTGCCGAAAGTGCTTTCCTGATCAGCCGCGCCAAATATTATGTGGGGCCGGATACGGCCCTAACCCATATGGCCGCTGCACTCGGCACGCCCACCGTTGCGCTGTTTGGCCCGTCCAATCCGGTGAAATGGGGGCCATGGCCCAGAGGGTATGACGAAGACCGTAATCCTTACATGATGAAAGGCACTCAGCAAGTTAACAACGTGGTATTGCTGCAAGGCCAGGGCGACTGTGTGCCGTGCATACTGGAGGGTTGCGACCGTCATACTGCCAGCCTGAGTGCCTGCTTGCAGAATCTTACGGCAGAGAGGGTGATTGCAGCCATCCGGGAGTTGTCCAAGGATGCGGTATAAAGCTCAAGCAGCCGGAGAAATCAAACTGAACTACATGGCAAGTGGCTTTGAAGCTATGTTGGCGTGACCGGTAAACTAGGCAAAAACATCAGAAACCATGTCCGTTTACTATTTGCCCAGGAGCTTTGCCGTCACTTCCTCACCCCCGGGTGCATCGTCCCACAACTCAATATCGCGCAGCGGGTGTTCCCCAAAAATGCCATAAACTGCGCGGCGAAATTTGCCGGATAGCGTGGTGCGCGGAAACATTTTTTGATGGCGGGCAGCAAGCTTTGATGGTGCGCCCAGGCGCAGCGAACCAAGATAGTGCTGCTTGAACTCTTTCTGGGTGATGCCCCATTTCATCACGAATATCCGCCCGCCCTTGTTACGCCGGATGCGCCCGGTGCTTTTACAGGAGAAGTGATAAAAACGGCTGGCACCGACGATACGGAAATGGCGGCAGCCGACCACCCAGAATTTCATCAGCAGATCATCATCGCTGCTCATGCCGGGACTGAACTCCAGACTGTAGCCGCCTACCATCGCCCACCATTTTCGATTAAACAATGTGGGTTGCGCTTCGCCACCATCCACGTCGCCTCGTGTTTCAGAAAGATAATCCTGCAGCAAGCGGGACTCATCGAAATTTTGCGGGGTTGAGCCAAAATCTTGCTTGATGATGTTGGGATTTCTGCCGTTGTCGGCCTGGATCATGGTGGAAAAAAACAATGCCAGATCAGTATCGCTGGATTCGATCGCTTTGGCGAAAGCCGTGTCCCATCCGGGACAGGCCACCATGTCATCGTTCATGTAAAGCACCCAGTCATGGCTGGCTTGGGCTACCAGGTGGTTCACTGCCAGACAAATACCTATGTTTTTTTCGGTATGGCTGTACTTGATACCCTGCGCTTTAACCCATGCCAGCGTACCATCCGATCCGTCATTGATATGGATGATGATCTCGTGTTCGAATTGCGAATGTTTGCGAATACTGTTAACGCACAATTTCAGGAAATCCAGATTATTCCAGCTGGGAATGATAACGGTAAACATGATGTATCCTAGCACGAAGTTTTGGTGGTGGTGGCGAACAAAACCACCACGGTAAGGACGGAAAATCCGACGGGCTTTTTCAAGCTAAAAGTTTTGACGGATAAACAAAATTGTAAAATTCCTATGAAGATTCCTGTCCTTGCCTGATCAAACGAAGATTGCGTTCAATGAAAATAATCAGGTGGTGTTGCATAAACAAGCACGATGAGCGTAATCCGAAGAATCAAAGTGCGACAGATTTTAGCAGTATTTCAGCATGCACATCCGGCGACGGATGCCAGCGCGTACCACTTATTGTTGGGTCGGCAATGTGCAACGACGTCGTTGCACCATCTAGTGAAGGGACGAATCCCTGAGCTTCAACTAAAAGAATTGATTGGGTTTTGATAATTTTCGCAGATGCCAATAATGTACAATTAGCAACAAAATTCATGGTTGGGATCGAAATTTTATGAGCGTTACTGGTCGGGGACCTCAAAAGATTGCCGTTGTGGTACCCAAGTACGGCTTGGTCGGCGGAGGCGAGCGGTTCGCCAGCGAAGTGACCGAACGACTGGCGCTGAATAATAATTTCGAGATCCATGTTTTCGCGAACCGCTGGGTCGCAAAATCAGATCGGATCAAATTCCACAAGGTTCCGCTAATCCCTTTCCCGCGCTTTCTCGGGCCATTGTTTTTCGCCTGGTTCGTGCAATGGAAAATCAGCCGTATGAATTTCCATCTGGTGCATACGCATCATTGGATATTTCATGCGGACATATACTCGGCGCATGGCGTGCCACATGCAGGCTGGGTCAGGAACGTGCGCAAAAGAAGTCCCAGTCTTTATGATCGGGCAGTGATCTACATTGAGCGGCGGTTAATGAAGAAAGGCAATTCATCCGTTTTTCTTCCGGTTTCTTCCGTGGCCATGGATGCATTTCTCCATGAGTACGGGACACTGCCCGGACAATGGCAGATTGTTCATCCGGGCGTTGAGGTGGCTCGATTTTCTTCGCCCGACCGGGATGCATGCCGTGCCGAAATCAGGGCGCGTTACGGCATAGGCGCAGACGACCTGCTCCTGCTCTTCGTGGGCATGAATTTCGAAGTCAAGGGTCTGGACGCCATCATTACTGCGTTGGCCAGGGCGAGAACCGCGCGGCCCGAAGCAAACATCCGGCTATTGGTGGTGGGGCGCGGCAATGAAAGCAAGTACCTCAAACAAGCGCAATCACTGGGGATCGCCGAAGCAGTGATATTCGCCGGGACTCAGGTCGACGGGCTGGAACGCTACTACCGTGCGGCGGATATATTCATCATGCTGTCAAAATTCGACACCTTCGGCATGGTGGTGCTTGAAGCGATGGCTGCAGGTTTGCCGGTTATTATCAGCCCCAACGTCGGCGCAAAGGATTTGGTAGAGGAAGGCGTGAGCGGCTTCGTTCTTCCCTCCTCTCAAGATGCGGATGCCGCAGCAGAACGGATTACTCGCCTGACCGATGCGACGCAGCGCACGGCGATGGGGGCGGCAGCGCAAAAAGAGGCTGATAAGCATACTTGGGAACAGCTGGCTCAGAAGATAGCCGAGATATATGAACTGCAACTCAAAGCAAAAGAGATTGATAATTAGACCAGATCAGCCCATCAGAATCACTATTACTCCAATATTTTGCATGACTTGAGGGCAGTATATGCGGGCGAGATCATGTATCGAACCCACGATCTTTTCATGTTTGTAATCCCCTTCCCATCAAAATTGATTCCAGCCTGTTCAAACTTGAGGAGCGGTTGTTCCAACAAAACCTGATGAATGGAATGTGTGAGCATGACAGGGCCGGTGAACTTGACGATTCCTTGCGATGGTTTTCGGAAAACCTGATTCTGAAAGGAAAAATAATTCCGGCAAATGTTCTCGATCACCTTCATCGTAAAGGGATGACCAGATACAAAACCCATGCCCCAATTCAGAATCACATTATGCGGATGTTGGAGAAGCGGGAAAACATTTTGTGCTACTGGCATATGAACAATATCGTTCTCATATGATATAAGTGCTTCACTTTCTGGCTTCAAGAAACTTTTGATTGGCACCGTAATTCCTTTGTTGATGTCAAAGTAAAAGCCACCTTTATCAAAAAGCAGGCAGTATCTGAAAATATCAACCTTCATTGGGCCAAATAGCGATTTTTGGTATATCTCATATATCGAATGTTGCCCCCAAACGGCTTTCATATACTCGTCCCTCTCAGCCCGGTCGAATATGACAAACGATAATTCTGGATTCAGATCGTGAAACTGCTCGAATTCTTTGGCATGAGTTTTCCCCAACTGTTTTGTTTCCCAAGTTTGATAAACGACAGGCGGAATTTTGCTAGTCGGTTTAGTTGACTTTGGTGAGCGTGATTCTATGGGGACCAAATACTCACCTGCAAGTTTCGCGCACAACCGTGGGTATCTTGAAACAAGCTTGGATAGTACGCTCACTGACTTTCACTCGCTTTTAGATTGTTCATAATTTTGGTTCATTCTACCCGCATTTTCAGATGTCGTATTGGCGACCCAACTTTTAGGAACTGGTGGAATTATTCGTGCTTGTCGTTGAGATTGAGCCATCCTGCCAGCAGGATTTCTAGGCCATGCAAGCGCAGGCGAAGTCCGTTTAACATTGGTCTTCGTGCTAATATTCACAAATGATTAAAATAGTTTCTGGATATAGCTATCCTTCGGGAAGCACTTTGGCATTGGTGAATCTTTGCAACCAATTTAACGCAAGAGGGTATGCCTGCGCGCTCTATGGTCCGGATAACTGGCATGCAGACAAGTGCAAATCCGGGAGGCTTTCAGACTTCTCCCCTGAGGCTGGCGATATCATCATTGTGAATGATGTTGCCGGGTGGGGTATCGGTAATTTGATGAGCGTCAGTCCACTCGTGAAAATGAATCGAAGGAAGCAATTTCTGAGAACTCTCAAAGGATTTCTAATAAGATTTCTGCCATCAATAAAGACATCGAACTACAAGTTGATCTTGACCAGCCAGGGAGAAATGACTCTTCCATCATTGTTGGCCCGCATTTCCCGTTTTAACAAAATTCATTTCTCTAGTCGCGCCAACAATACATTCAGACGTTGCTTTCGAATGGCCTACCCTACGTTTGTCGCGCCAAATTTTGTAAATGAGCTCAATATGATCGAAAGCAGATCGGCAAATATCGCGGGGGTCATTGGAGATATCGAGAAGGAAAATAAAATAGAGGTAGCCATTGAGCAGGCTTTGCAGGATGGCATGAGCACAGTGATCATTTACGGCGCGATGAAGGATCCCGAGTACTACTATGACAAGATTGTTCCTCTCATGAAAAAATATACTGGGAAGATCAAATATGCAGGATTTATCGACGACAGGCAGCAAATGTATGCTGCCGTATCGCAAGTCTATTCCGCGGTCAAAAATCCATTGGGATCAGTTGGCAGAGAATGTGCCATGACAAATACCCGGATTCACACTCCCGAATCACCCAGTGACGATTGCGGAATGACAAACGATCAGATTTTCAAGATATGGAAACATGAACTGGCGATTTGATCACTTACCCCTGCAAGCAGCGGCTACATTCCTTAGTTCAATGGGAACCGTATGAAATCCTTTGTGGAAGATTTTTATAGGTTGCTGGAACTGCTTAAGGCGGGAGAGCCGTTTGCCTTCAATCGGTTTTCAGATGGAGAACTTTACATTCTGCAAGGTAAGGAGCTTATTCTGGACTCGCAACAGGTAAAAGTTGGGGAAAAAATAACGGATGGCAGGTATCAGCAGGAAGACCACAAGCGGTTTCACCCTGAAGAACACTCATTTTACAGGGATCGGCTGGTTGATGCTTTCAGGTTCCGGAAAATAAACTATTTCAACGGATTAAGCTGCAAATGTTGCGTGGGGGAAGAAGACTTCCAGTGGCAGCTGGATTTCCTTGGTTCAACCGATCCAAATTTTACCTGGGCTAATTTGCTGGTAAATGGCAATTACCCAAGATTCATTCGAGAGATGTATCCTGTTTTCAATAATTACAGGACTGTTTTTGTCTGTAACGAGAAGGCGGATTTGTCCGCGTTGCCTTTCTTGGTGAGAGATTTCAGAGTCGGCTATAACGCGATGATTAATGATTACGGGCTGATCGAAACCATGAAAAACTGGATCGATGAGAACAGTATCGAAGGGCACTTGTTCCTCTTTTCCGCTTCATCCTTCAGCAAGATGGCCATTCATCAGCTCTACGAACACAGCGACAAGAATACCTACATTGATGTCGGCACCACGCTGAACCCCTTCATGAACATGAGACTGGACAGGACCTATCTGAAGGAATTCTGGCTCGGGGGACGAGCGACGGACATAAACAAGATATGCATCTGGTGAATCCTGATGATCATCGTTAGTCTCATGGGTGGTCTGGGAAACCAGATGTTCCAGTATGCTGCGGCGAAACGCCTTGCGATGATCAACAACACCGAGTTGAAGATAGAGGCATTGAATTTTGGCAAGCTCACGGCAAACAGCGAGCACACTTTTCAATTAGGCAATTTCAATATTTCGGCCGGGCAAGTGTCGCAGCAGGAGATCTGGAAGGTCGTCCAGCCGACCAATCCATTGGCCCGCATCGCTGGCCGTATATTGGGAAGGTCGCCCCATAAGTCCAAAACCAGTGGCGTCTTCAGGGAACCTGAGGGGTCGGACTACAAGCCAGGCGTTCTTGAGATCAAACCCGACAGGCTCCTGGTCGGATACTTCAATTCCTACAGGTACTTTGAGCCGATCCGGGACACTCTATTGCAGGAGTACACCCCAAGGGAAGACATCTCGGCGGCAGGACAAGAGCTGTTGAAGCAGATTGAGGCGACAGACTCCGTCAGCATCCATATCAGAAGGGGTGACTATGTGGCTGACCCGGAAATCTACAAGTGTATCGAGGGAATCATCACAGAACGCTTCTATCATAGCGCGGTTGATTACATCGCAGCGCGAGTGGCGAGGCCCCATTTCTTCGTGTTCTCCAATGACATGCCCTGGGTAAAGAAAAACTTCAAAATCCCTTACGAAATGACTCCTGTTGATTTCAATCCACCGCAAAGGGGTTATGAGGATCTATGGTTGATGAGTCGCTGCAAACACAATATCACGGCCGGAGGAAGCACGTTCAGCTGGTGGGCGGCGTACCTGAATGCCAATGTGAACAAAATCGTTGTGAGAACCGTGAATATCAGCAACGATCCGAAATATAACCATCCTGAAGATTACTTTCCGCAGGAATGGATGAGTGTGGAATCTTAGTGCTTAGCTAATGAAGAATGCCAGCGCAATTTTTCTGTGTACACTCGTAGGTGCTTTTACCTCTTCGAGCACCATACAGTGCGCACCCAGTTCTATGACGTCGGTCGCGAGATACTCACTTATACCGGCTTCGACGAACTGCTCTGAAAAATTCGCTGATTCTTTCCGAGCCTGAGTAATCGGAGTGATCCGCAGAGCAGGCAGTGAGGTTGCACTGCGCTAACGTACTTGGGAAAAATGCTTTGAGAAAATATTCAGAACGCTCGGGCTGTGGGAATAATTAATTGGAGATTATATGTCGCAAAAAAAAGGATTCTTCCGTTCGTTGAAACGCCAGAACGACAGGCGCCGCCACGAGAAACGCTATTGTGTGTCGATACTGCGCGGAGAATATCCGTTACCTCCACAGTCAGTTAAGCTAGCGGTGATCAGACAGAACGTCCCAGCCCCCCATCCCGGCATTTTTGTGGAAACCGGTACCTACTATGGGGATACGGTTGCGGCAATCAAGGACATATATCGGAGCGTGATCTCAATTGAGGTTGATCCAGCGCTCCAGCAGAAGGCATGCGTACGATTTTCCGGCGACAATAAAGTCAAAATTGTGCTCGGCGACTGTGCGAAGAAGTTGCCGGAGATTCTCGTGACGCTTCAAGAACCGGCAGTGTTTTGGCTGGATGGGCATTACAGCGGTGGGGAGACCGGCAAAGGTGAAATTGAAGACCCCATACTTGTTTCGCTCAGCCAGATTGCAGCTCATCCGGTTAAAGGGCATGTCATTTTCATTGATGATGCGCGAACCTTTGACGGACGCGAGGGGCGGCCCGATATATCAGCCGTTTTCAATAACATCAAAAAAATCGATAGCCGCTATATCATCCGGGTGCAGAGCGACATCATCGTAGCCACGCTGTCCGCATTACCGATTTGCTAATGAGACGGGTGTCCTAACAGCTCTTGCGCCGCTTCGATGACGGGCACCACCGCAAGCTCGTTGAGACAGCGGCTTATTCCGCTACCTTCGCATCCCATGTTGTTGCACGGCACGCAGCCCAACATTGAATTAACGACCTTGTGGCGCTCGTTGACGACACGCCATGCACGCCAGTCCGTTGGGCCGTGTATCGTGACGGTTGGCGTCCCCAATGCGGCGGCAATGTGGGGTGCCGCGCTGTCTACTCCAAGATGCAACGAACTCATGGAGATCACGGCCGCAAGCTCGCCGAGCGTGGTTTTTCCAGCCAGATTGGTTGCATAGCTTTCACGCCCAGCAATAATTTCCTGACAACCGGCCGCCTCCTCAGGGGAACCGATCAGCACAGCGGGTATGCGGTAGGCATCCCATATCAGGTCTATCACTTCTCCCCATTTCGCGTTGCTCCATTCCTTGTATTTCCACCTCGAAAAAGGATTGATCGTCACCATTCCTGCTTCGATGACGACACCGGCATCAGCAAGAATCGACTTGGCGCGGAGCCGGACGTCCGGCGCGATAAATAACTTCGGTGTTGTGTCCGCCGTATCAATGCCAATCTCACGTACGACTCGCAGAGATTGATCCGCACCCGGATGCGCGGCCAGATCAATTTTAAGAGCTCGGATGATTTGGGTGAACAGAACGCCATGCCAGAATTGATTTTTCCTACCCGACTGGCCGGCGCGTACCTTTGCACCGGTCAGGAAGGAGAAAATTGCTCCTCTGTCACCGGTGCGCAGGTCAATCACCAAATCATAATGTGTCTTGCGCAAGCTCATAGCGAACGAAACGTACTCCTTTATGGCGTAAAAGCCCGTTCCACGAGGCTTTTTTGACTCGACAACTTCGTACAAATTGGGATCAGATGTCAGCAGGCTTCCGAATGGCTTGCGAACCATAATGGATACGCGGGCATCAAGATAGGTCTCCTTAACCGCGCGTATCGTTGGGGTGGTCAGGACTACATCACCAATATCCCCCAATTGGATAAGGAGAATGTTCTTGAAGTCCGGATTCATGGGGTTCTAGCTAATTTTCTTGAGTGTGTAAATACCGCATCCGTAAGAAAGCTTTGGCGGAGAGGCGAGCGAGGCATTGCAGTGCAAGTCACCCTTGTCGTCTACGTAGTCAAAACGAACCAACTCAAACAGGTTGTTGCCCCAGTCCAGTATCTCAGTTGGACCGAATACCCTGTGCGCATTGAAGTGAACTTCGGATTTCCCAATCGGGAACGAAATATATAGCGTTCCGCCTGGCTGAAGCATCTTGTGAAAATTGTTGAAGCCTTTGCGGTGTCCAATGGGATCAATCGGGTCTCCGTATCGGCCAAGCCCAAAATGCTCCAAAGCGTGCAAGCAACTCAACGAATCACATATGCCGAGCAGGGAATCGTTCAATTCCATCAGGTTGGCTTGCATGAACTTGATTTGACTATGGGCGGTATCCTTCAGGGGTCGTACATCTAAAACTTCGATATTCCTGAAGCTGGCTACATGCGCAACAAAACCATCCATTCGGCTTCCAACGTCTATGTGCCTGTTTGGCTTGGCCTGATTAATGAATGCAGCCACCAGCAGATCTTGATGAAAATAATGGCCGGTAGCTGTACCGGCCTGTTCTTTATAATCGTCATAAATTGGATAGTCATGGGTTATTACACCCCCAGCCTTTCTGAATGCAGCCTTGTCCGCCAAAAATTTTGGCAAATAGCGCAGTCGTTTGATACGTTTGGAAAGTGACATGAGTGGAATCCGGTTAATTCATGCAAACTGGTTAAAATGGGTAACGCCGTCCTGCGGGGGATATGAAAAAGCATTTGCATTTTAACATGAGCCCTTCACTATTCGGCATGCAGGCTATGGTCCGGAATGTTTTCCTGTTTACAACAGCAATGGTTTAAATGAGTAAAATCCGAAATTGGCAATATTTCAGATTGGCAAATAATGAACAAGTCAGCATTGATTAATACGCCTTGGGATGCGATCGCATTCGGAATCGACACACACGAACTTGCCGATGCTTCCGCCGGCTCTTTGCAGCAAGCAACGGCAACCGCAGGACATCATACAGTGCGTGTTGATCCGCTGGCTTCCAAACAATTGCTGGATGAATATGGTTTCTATTATTGTGACACATTGCTTGAGCCTTATTGCAATCTAGAAAGACTTAAATCCCTTTCGCATCCGGATTGCACCGTTGCCAAGGATGCTGAGTGGCAAGCGCTCCTAGCAATATGCCATGGGGCATTTGCGCACGGGCGCTTTCATCGTGATTTTAATCTCGATCGTGAATCTGCCGACATTCGTTATGACAATTGGTTACGCCAGTTGTATGACAGGCAGACCATCTATGGCTTATTTTGGCGCAACGAATTGACGGGATTCATTGCTTACTCGGACAATAGATTGCTGTTGCACGCGGTTGCGAAAGCATTCCGTGGCAAGGGATACGCTAAATACTGGTGGAGCGCAGTTTGTGCAGAACTTTTCAACATGGGGCATACCGAAGTTAAGAGTTCAATTTCCGCAGCAAACGTGGGAGCGCTGAATCTTTATGCATCTTTGGGATTCAGCTTCAGGAATCCCCAGGATATCTACCATCGACTGGTAAAGTAAGCTGAGGGATTTCAGGTCCCCAGGTATCGTTCTGAATCAAGATCGTTGCGGGGGAATCTAATTGCCGCTGAAGAAACTATGGATCCTGTCACTAACCCGCCTGATATCGGCATCGTTCAATTCGTAGTTTAGCGGCAGGCGTAGCAACCGTTCGCTCAAATCTTCCGTTACAGTCATCGTGCTGCCGATACGGCCATATTTGCGACCTGCAGGTGAAGTATGCAAAGGCACATAGTGAAACACAGGATAAATTCCCTGCGCTTTGAGGTATGCAATCAATCTTGTCCGCACATCTAGGCTTTCGAGGATGACGTAAAACATGTGGCCATTGCTATCCTCGTCGAAATTCGGAAGGCGAAGTTTCTTTGCCTGGGCTAGTGGTGCAAGCTGTTCAGCATAGGCAGTGCAGATATGGCATCGCTTCGCAGTGATCTCGTTCGCATGCTCCAGTTGGGCGAAAAGGAAAGCACTGACCAATTCACTGGGAAGATAGGAAGATCCGATATCGACCCAGGTGTATTTATCAACTTCACCACGAAAAAACTGGCTGCGGTTGGTTCCTTTCTCCCGGACGATTTCTGCACGTTCGATGAAACGCTCATCATTTACCAGCAATGCGCCGCCCTCTCCGCTGATGATGTTTTTTGTCTCATGAAAGCTTAGACAGCCAAAGTGGCCGATGCTGCCCAGTGCACGTTCTTTGTAAGTGGAAAGCAATGCCTGTGCTGCATCTTCCACTACCAATAATTGGTGCCGCTGTGCGATGTCCATAATACGATCCATTTCGCAAGGAACACCAGCGTAATGTACCGGAACGATAGCCCGGGTTCTTGGTGTGATCGCAGCTTCGATCAGACTTTCATCGATATTGAGTGTATCTGGGCGGATATCAACGAACACGGGTATTGCACCACGCAACACAAATGCATTTGCAGTTGATACAAACGTATAGGAAGGCAGAATAACCTCATCACCTGGCTGGATGTCGCACAGAATCGCGGCCATTTCCAGCGCAGCTGTGCACGAGTGGGTAAGCAATGCCCTTCGACACCCCAATTTTTCCTCAAACCAATTATTGCAACGTTTGGTGTACATTCCATCGCCGGATAGGTGGCCCTGCGCCACAGCATTGGATATGTATTCCAATTCATGTCCGATGATGAAAGGTTTATTGAAGGGAATGCGATTCATCATTCATATCTTGAAATGTTTGAAAAAATTTAATCAGTTAAGAGGAAAATAATATTACCTGATACCACACCAATATTGTTCTACTTAAAACTATATAGCACTAGCATTTGAAAACTGGATACGGTGCAGCTGCGCATAAACACCGTTCTTCGCCAACAATTCAGTATGCGTACCCGTCTCGACGATCTCGCCTTTTTGCAGCACGACAATGCGATCAGCATTTTCGATGGTGGATAATCGGTGCGCGATGACCAGTGACGTCCGCCCCTTCATCAGGGTTTCCAGCGCGGCCTGAACCTGGCGTTCCGATTCGCTGTCCAGCGCGGAAGTGGCTTCGTCCAGGATCAGGATGGGTGCGTTCTTGAGGATGGCGCGCGCGATTGCGATGCGCTGGCGCTGGCCGCCGGAAAGTTTGACGCCGCGTTCGCCGACCAGCGTGTTAAATCCCTCCGGCATATCGCGGATGAATTCCATCGCATGGGCGGCCTGTGCGGCGGCGATGATTTCCGCTTCCGGCACTGTGCGCATTTGGCCGTAGGCGATATTGGCAGAGATCGTATCGTTGAACAACACCACCTCCTGGCTGACCAGCGCGATGTTGGCGCGCAGGCTGGATAATGTGAGATCGGCAAGATCATGGCCGTCCAGCATGATGCGCCCGCTGCTGGGCAGGTAAAAACGCGGCACCAGATTTGCCAGCGTGGTCTTGCCGCTGCCGGATGCCCCCACCAGCGCAACGGCCTGTCCTGCGGGAATATCCAGGCAGATGTCACGCAATGCCAACCGGTCATCCTGCTGGTAGGACAGGTTAACGTGTTCGAATCCTATCCGGCCGTCGGCGCGACCTATGGCTATTTTTCCGATGTCGATTTCGCCGGGCGTATCAAGCAAGTCAAATATGCTTTCCGATGCCGCCAGCCCGCTCTGCAGGTATTGACTGACTCCGGTCAGGCGTTTGATCGGGGCGGTCAGCATCAGCATGGCTGCGATAAACGAAAGGAAGCCGCCGACGGTGGTTTCATCGCTTTTCGACTGTAGTGTGGCCAGATAGACAATGACGGCCAATGCCATTGCGGCGACCATCTGCACCAGGGGCACGTTGGCTGCGGCTGCCATCGTTTGCTTCATGATGTAGCGGCGTACCCAATTGGTTTTGTCGCTAAAACGGGCGCTCTCGTATTGCTGCCCGCCAAACAGCTTGACCACCTTGTGCGCGGCAACGCTCTCCTCGATGACCTGGGTGATATCGCCCATTGCGTGTTGCGAATTGCGGCTGGCATCGCGCAGGCGCGCGTTGATGATACGCAGGATAAACGCGATGACCGGCAACATCACCAGACTGAGCAGCGTGAGTTTCCAGTTCAGGTAGAACAGCCAGCCGAGCAGCCCGATGATGATGATGGTATCCCGGACAGAAACGGTCACGATGCTGGTGGCCGCCGCAGTGACCTGGGTGACATCGTAGATAAGTTTGGAGATCAGGTTGCCGGTGGCGTGATCGTCATAAAACCGGGTGGGAAGCGTCAGCAGTTTTTGGAACATCTTCTCGCGCAAATCCATCACCACCTTGTTGCCGACCCAGCCGATCGCATAGGTGCCCACAAATGAAGCGACGCCGCGCACGAAAAAGATCAGCAGGATAATCAGTGGTGCAAATGTGATCACGGTATTGTCCTTGTGGACAAAGGTACCGTCCAGCATGGGCTTCAGCAAAGCCGGCAGCAGTGGTTCGGTTGCTGCGGTGACTGCCATCGCGATTATGGATAATGCAAAGGTGCGCCAATAGGGTTTGACATAGCCGAGTAGGCGCAAATAGAGCTGGGTGCTGGTAAGAATGAAGTCACCCACCGCTAAACCTCTATTTGGCTTGTAGCGTGGGTTTCCTGGGTCAACGACCAGAGCGCAGGAGTGCTGCCACCCAAACGGCTTACCACGGTCTCACCAAGCGTAGATTGCGTTGCACCCGTAAAAGGTACGCCGTGGTTGTAAGGGACTGAAGCCCCTACAACACACGCTGCCGCAACCGGTTTGGAGCCTTCCGCCCCTACCTTGTTCCTTGTAATCCTGCACCGTTTCTTTTCTTTTTGAACACACTTTCCAGCCAATAATTGCCGGACTCCTCGCATAGCAATAACCTTTGCCGCATTGTGATCCGCATGGTCGGCATTCCCGCAGCTTAGGCAGACGAAGTCGGATTGTGAAATCCGGTTGTCTTGGTGAATGTGGCCGCATGCGGCACATTCCTGCGAAGAGTAGAACGGTGGTACGTCGATAACCAGCTTGCCTTGACGGCGAGCCTTGTACTGCAAATAGGTTTTTGTCTGACCCCAAGTGGAAGCCAGAATGGATTTGTTGAGGCCGGACTTGGCGGTAGCACCGTTCCTGACCCAGCGGCCCTGCTCATCCTGCCTGGGCTTGGCTTTTTTGGTCATGTTCTTGACCTTGAGCGCCTCGAACACGTACAGCTTGTGCCGCGGATCGCTGGCCAGCGCGCAGCTTGTCTTGTGGGCTACGTCCCGGCGCACGTCGGCACCGTAGCGCTGATAACGCGCGACCCGGCGCTTCGCCTTGACCCAACCCGCCGAACCTTTGGTGCGGCGTGCCTGACGCCGCTGCCAGCATTTTTTGTGGCGCTCTTGGGCAACCAAGCGTTTCTTTTGAATTGCCGAAAAGTCGAATTGCTGACAATCACTCCCGGCCAGCGGCAAAGTAACGCCCCGATCCAGTCCGGCAGTCAGCTTGCGCAGCTCAGCTTCGCCGAACTGCATCAGCCAGTCGATGGTTTCCTGGTCGGTCGGCTCCGGAACGTTGTCGTCGTAGTTGAACGAGACGTGCCAGCGGCCAGCATGAATGCTGATGTGTAGCGATGCAGGGATTTTGTAATCATTGTGCGCTTTGAATGCCAGAATTCCAACAGGGAATTTCTTGATGCCAACATGAAGTTGATAGCTGGTTATTTCTCCCGTATCGGTATCCGCGACAGGAACGAACTTGAACAACTCCGAGGTGAGCCACACCGACTGCTTGCCGTGCCGCTGGTGAATGACAGGGCGCCCACCCAGCTTGGAGAAATAACGGCCATACGCCTGTTTCCATAGCACCGCACCATTGCGCAGCAGGACACTAGGAACGTCGGAGAGATAGGGGGTAAGTTCGGTTTTGAACTGGCTGTATTGCTGGTCGATCGGGGCATATTGCCCAGCGTGCTGCAAGGATTTCCGGGCAAAGCGGCGAAAATATTGGTCTTCACGCACCTTGGAATTGTAGATATGCCGCTGGCAACCGATCCACTGCAGCAGGACTTGTTCCTGTGCAGGAGTGGGGTAACAACGAAAGCGATTGCCAATTTGCATAGTCGTATTATACTACCTACATTCATTAAGGCGCAAGCATGGAAAGTACAAATAAATCCAGTTCTCAAGCGGTATTTAACATTAAGCTACATATTGTTTTTGTGACAAAATACCGTCGCAAAACATTGACACCCAAGCTGCTGGAATACCTCGAAACAGCCTTTGCCGAAATCCTTGCCGCCTGGCGCTGCAAGTTGCTTGAATTCGGCGGCGAACCCGATCACGCCCACCTGCTGATCGATATCCATCCGGCTCTGGATATTTCGGTGCTGATCAATAACCTCAAGACCGCCAGCGCACGCCGAACCCGGAACAGGTTTGCCGAACATCTTGGCAAGTTTTACACTAAACCGCTGTTCTGGCACCGGGCATACTTTGTCGGCAGTGTGGGCGGAGCAACGCTTGAGACAGTTCGCGCCTACGTGGATGCGCAGGGTACGGAAGAACATGCACGCAAGGCAAAAGCAAAGTCAAAAAACAAACCGTTCGCTTTAACCAGCGACTTGCCGCTTTAGCGGCTTAGTCGATTGGCTAGTCGTCTTACCAGACACACTGCTGGTGCAATGCTGGTTCGGAACTCACCTAGCAAGGGGAATGCGCGGACAAATGTTCATGGCGCGCACTTTAGCAGAAAACACCCTATCCAGCTTGTTCCGGCAGGCAACGGGGTGTTGCGGCGCGGGAATACCAGGGGTGGAAACACGAACGGTTTTCATCGGAAGGATACAAATATCTGATACGCTGTTTTCAGATCAACAGGGCGGGATGACGCGATGGCGATTTACGCAGTGGGCGACATTCAAGGCTGCCACGCCGAATTGGTACAGATGCTGGATAGAATCAATTTCGATCCGGCGGCGGACCAGCTGTGGCTGGTCGGCGACCTGGTGAATCGCGGTCCGGGCTCGCTGGAAGTGCTGCGCCTGGTCAAATCCCTCGGCGACAGCGCGATCACCGTGCTGGGCAATCACGACCTGCACCTGCTCGCGGTCGCGGAAGGCGCGGCAGAACTGCATCGCACCGACACGCTGGACGAAATACTCAATGCGCCGGACCGCGATGAATTGTTGCACTGGCTGCGTAACCAGCGTCTGCTGCACGCGCAAGACGGGCACGTGCTGGTCCACGCCGGCTTGCTGCCGCAATGGAGCGTGATGGAAGCG
>Ga0307375_10002669_pt1 | contig 18109 bp, 21 predicted proteins | sample TR1MG_FD_202531 | JGI IMG/M metagenome (GOLD analysis project Ga0307375, IMG submission 202531) | Soil microbial communities from Risofladan, Vaasa, Finland - TR-1 | ecosystem: Environmental > Terrestrial > Soil > Coastal area > Acid sulfate soil | place: Finland: Risofladan, Vaasa | collected... | reverse complement strand
CACAATCAATTAATACTTATTTCATTCAATTAGGAACTTATTTAACTGTATCTCCAAAATCTTTCTGGGAAAATTCTCGGATTATCATCTTGCTCTTAATCAGCATTGCTGCTGGATTGGGAATTGGTTTATTTTCTTTTTATCTTTATCTTTATTTACAAAAAATATCAAGAGAATCTCCCAAAACTCCTGAAAAATCTAAAAAAGAGAAATAATTATTATTTAAACCATTTTTCTAAATTCATCTGTTGTTTAAAGCTAAGTCCTTTCTTCAGACGCTTAATCCCCTTTTCTACACGGGCTGGATCAAACTGATGTTCATCAATTAATATTCTTTTTATTTCATTATCATTTGAAGTTTTGAAATCCACTTTATATTTTTCAGTTACTATTGGTTTGTTAAAAAAAATCCGAATTTCTTCAAGTTCCTCCTCAGATCTGTCAAATTCAAAGCCTTTTTCTTTAATAACTGTTTTCAAATCTTTATTTTCTTTAATTAACTTTAATGCTGTCTTTGCTCCGATGCCTTTTATTCCCTCATTAAAATCAGTCCCAATAAGAATACCTATATCTATGAATTGTTCTCTTGATATATTCAATTTTTGGTAATTTTTTGAACTAATTATTAATTCAGGTTCATATTTTTGGGCCAAAGATAGATTACGCACTATTTTTGGTGCGCCAAATAACACTGCATCGAAATCTTGAGTAGCTACTGCCCACACTTCATTTTTTCCCACCATAAAGGATGCCTGTGCTTCCCCTTCACATGGGGCTTCAACAATAGGTATTCCCATGGCAACTAATAATTTTTTCGAATCATCAATCATTTCTGATGTCAATCGATGAGCTGATGGTCCAAATTTCTTGGCCTTTTCTAAATCTCCTTCTTCAATAGCTGTTACCCATTCTTTATGTGCATTTTCTCTAACAGCTTTCCTCTCTTCTATCGTCTTTCCTTTTAGTTTTGGTCTTGCTCCATCAAATACGTAAATAGGTCTAATATCTTTTTCAATTAATCGCAAAGTCCGATAAAATATTCCAGATAAATGTGATGTAACTCTATTTTTACTATCCAATAATGGAAGACCCGTGCTTGGTTGCGTTATTGCTAAAAATTGATATAACGCATTCGCGGCATCAATAGTTATATATTTCCCTTTCAAATCTGAAAAATCTATCGGATCAATTTCTAGAAGACTTTTAATTTTTACTCCCAATTAAATCCCCCTTATTTAATTAATTTCTTTGGATCAATAGCTTTTTCTTTTCAATTTTGTTCCACAAACGTCACATTTTTTTAATGAAGTATTACTGGGATAATCTGTATTGCAACCTGGGCAATAAACTTTCCATCGTAATTGAGAACGGATACCTGCCTCCGTAATTGCCTTAAATTCAATCTTGAGTGCAGATGCCACATTTTGTATCGAATAATCATCCGTCATTATAATAGGATGCCAGTTTTCATCTCTAAATTCCAATGCTAGCGCCAGGATCTTCAGGTCTATATCGGATAACTTTGGAAAGTCTCCCGTTTCCTTTGTAATTTTAATTATTTGATTTATTACGTTTTGTGAAGGCGACCGTAATTTCAGTCGTCCCATTTTTATCGCCATTTGTAATATTTCTTTGGTATTTCTATCTCGAATTTCCTCTAAATTTTCAGGAGTCGTCCATTGTGGAATTTGAATTGCTTGTGGATCCATTCCGCCGATAAAGGCGGAGGTATCATAGATTAGAACGCGTTCTTTCTTTTCCATTGCCACCAATACTCCTCTTATCATTATTCTATTAACTATAATTAACCAGCCGTTTAATCTGTTTTAAACTATTTTCAGATGGTTCAAAATTCATCTTTACCAATAAAGCACGTAATTTAAAAAATAAGAGGCGTAAATTCTCCTCTTTTTTCAATTCCCTCCTAAAATAAAATCGAATTAGTTCTACTTCATTAATACCATTTTCGAAGAATAATTCTGTGAAAAAAATTCCAAGATCTTTGAAGCGATCGCCTGCACATGCTCCTTCAAAGTCTATCATCCATATCTGATTATTCTGAATGATAAAATGTTCCAATCTTGGACCACCATGAATAAAACAATAGTCGATCTCTAAATCTTGGTATTGATTTAATATCTCTTCAAGATAATTTGCAAGTTTTCCTTCGAGAATTTTTTGAGCATAGTTTATGCTTCGTTCAACCTCGATCTTTTGATAATTATTTATAATTTCATTAATTAAAGATTTATCCTCATGTAGTTTTTTAAGAAAATTTAAAGCATTATAAATATTTATTTTAGTAAGTTCTTGCTTCAAATTTTGTCCCTTTAACGCATAAGAAAATAAAACTCCTATTTCTCTATATAAATTACCAAAATTCCAATCACTATTTAATTCTTCATGGAGTCGTATATATGTAATTGGTTTAGGAACTTCAAATTTTTTTTCCCATAACGTTTTTAACGCTTTAAATTCAGACATTCCCCAACCTGTTAATCCTACTTTCGCAATAATGTTATTTTCATTAGTGGTTTTTGAAAAAACTTTAAAAACTTTATTAGTTTTATTATCTAGCAACTGAATTATAAAAGGTTCATGGATTATCTCCATCAATTCTGCTGACTTTTGAATTAAATTTTTGATATCTATTTCATTTACCATGAAACTCATTTATATTCCTTACCACTTATTATTCGAATAGATATTTTAGATTTTTTTATTCTTATTCTTTCGGTTTTTTTTCAGATTTTTAAATTATGAATTTATCATTTTTAAAAATTTATTATGAATATCTCTATTTCCTGCGGCTACTATCGAATATTTTTCACCAAGTTCTAATTTTCCTGAAATTTCATTCCCAATCCTATCTGTAACTACTCCTTTACTGTTGATCACAAATAGAATCCCTGCTGCTATATCTGTTATTTTTAAATCTCCTCTTAAATCTATAATTCCATCTAATTTATTACTACCAACATAGCACAATTCTACTGAAACCGCTCCAAATAATCTCATTTTATTTATTTTTCTTATAACTTTTCTTATTAATTCATAATTAACATTACCATAACTATAAAATGAAATTAATGCCTTATTTAGAGAATTACACGAAAAACTCCCACATTTTTTATCATTAAAAAAAGCACTATTTTGATTTACGTAAAAAATTTCATGTGGTAAATAATTTCTAACATAACCGAAGATCAAATCTTCTATCTTATTCCCTTTTGCAATTGCAATACTTGTTGAAAAAAAAGGTAATCCCTTTATCGCATTCGTAGAACCATCTATTGGATCTAAAATTAATTTATATTTTGATTTGGATCCTATCTGTATTTCTCCAATTTCTTCACTTAACAAAGAAATATCCATTTTTTCCTTTTTTAAATAATTAATCACAACATCTTCTGCCAGAATATCAATTTTCTTTGTATCTTTTTTATATTTATCTAAATCCCCTATTTTTATAGCAGCTTCCTCTGTCCCAACTATTTCTTTAATGGAAGCCCAAATATAATCCGTTAAACCATCGCAGGTTAATTTCCAATTAATATCCATGGATCAAACCTATGTAATCGTTAGAATATTCTTTACCGACCCAAAAAAAATCAAAAAATTAACGGACGATCGTACCACCTTATTAAAAATTAGAGATATTCTATAATTTTTCTTAAACCTTCGGCTTTACACGTTCGATCTTAATTTTATCCATTATTACCCAATATTCGATTTGAACCCCTTCAGTGATTTTTGATTTTAATTCCTCCTCTTGAGGCATATCAATTTCAAATGTATTATAATCACTCATATCCATAACACTCAAAGTATTTCCCATAATTGCCGATACCATCGCAGTTTTTTTCTCGATCATAGGTACTTCAACCTTAGTGTTAGCGGGAAAAACTGCACTTCGCTTAGATCCATCGAACAATCCAACACAAAGAATTCTCATTTTCGCATGCCCATGCTTTCCAGATTTCGAATGCTCCACAGATATTATCTTACATGGCTCATCATTTATTATTACGTATCTATTTGCTTTGAGAGACCCTGCCTCAGCTATTTTCTTTGACATTTTTTCTCTCTCATAAATTTTTTTTTCTTTAATAATCCTTCAATATTTTTTATTCTCTATTTTTCCCTTAAAACCTAATTTCACTTTAAAAATGGGGAATTATTACTTATATCTTCATACTACTTTTTTGTCTTTACGGAAATTATTAGTAACAAGATCCGATTTAGATATAATATTGGAATTAATTCCTTTATTTAAAATTTGTTTCTTTAAATTATCACTTAAATACCTATGAAAATTAAGACAATTGCAAAAGAATTCAAATATAATATTCTATATTGTATTATTTGAGGCTGATGATCGACATTGCATTCGGATACATTAAATATGAAGAATACTTATGAGTTGTGAGGCCTCATTCGTTTAATTCAAAAATAGTGAACAAAAGAAATAAAAAGATTATTTAATTTGAATTTTTACACGAGTTATTTTTTTGGGTATTCGTATTTGTAAAATTCCATTTTTGAAAGTGGCTATTATTTTATTTGATTCAACATTCACAGGCAATTTTAGATGTTTTCGGAATTTATAAAATTCAGTATTACGTTGAACGGTTCCCCATTGTGCAAATTTAACTGGCGTATCTAATGATGCTTTCAAACCAAGCATATCATCTGTAACTTGAATGTCAATGTTTTCTTTTGCAACATATGGTAAATCTGCTGTTATGATTATTTCATCATGTGTTTCAATCATATTTGTTAATGGCTCAAGACAACATTCATCGGGGTCCCAACTGCACCGTTCCTCGAAAAATTCTCCAAATGCCTCAATAACATCCTTTTCCATATCATCAAAGAATTCTCGCACCCGATCAATTAATCTCTTTCTTTCTGACATATAATTCCTCCTTTCATCCAAACATTGGTGGTAATTCTAATTCTCGAACGGGTTGCGTCCCCCGCATGCTTTCTTGTGTTCTCCGCATTAGATCTCGCATTCGGACTCGCAATTCTTCTGCTCTATTTAATAATGCCTCAACATCCAGATCAAGGTGTAAAAATTTGTTTAAAGCTTCAACAACTGATGCAGCGGCGCCTGGATCAGGATATTCCAGAAAAGATTCTGCTCCCAATGCAATTGTTGGAATATCTTGTTTAATACTCTCCCACAGAAATATAGCTTTTAACCCCACAATGACTCCTGTATCCATATGCTCTATTTTATTATCGCTAATTATTTTTTTAGTTTCATCATCGGTGCCAATTGCATAAGTTTTAACTTCTTCTAAATTTAAACGATTTGGAACTGGAATTCCATGTAACAATATTACTTGCGCAGGCTTCCAATCCTTAATATGTTTTATTAGAGCATCTGTAAGTTCATAAATAGCATTAGATGGAATAGGAATTTCTGAAACAATTGCAATATTTTTATCCTTTGCATAGATTTTAATTGGAGATTGAATCTCACCGTTGTGTAATACTATCACCGGAGGGAACAGTCTAGACTCAATATATCCCACTAATTTCATTTTCAACGTTTCAATCATGTGCATAGTTGCAATCAATCCTACAAGACCTACATCTGGTAGCCCAATAACGACATTAGGACTCTTGACCTGAATAGATTCTTGCTCAACAATTTTTATTTCTTCAGCCATCCTCAACACACTTCTATCTTCTTTTTTTTAGTGGTATTATTTTGTGAAATTAGATAGTTATATGGAATATTAAATAACTCATAATATTTAATTGATCTGACCTGATCGTGTAAAAAAAGAATTCTTTAAATGCCCAGTATCTGAGCAATCATTTTAGAGTAGTCCCTCAGCACACTCACAACTTTCCCTAAATTGGCTGCGTGTGTCCCAGCACCAACCATTAGAAAACTTTGGCCCGCACAACTAACAATTGAAAAACCCAGAGAACCTCGCACGACGATTTCCCAGAGTTCGCCCTGCCCCATCTGAGCTATTGACATTTCTGCAGCATTAAGAATTGCGGCAGTAACCGCTGACATGAGATCAGGATCGACTTCTGTGGTAGAATAGTAGGCAATTCTCCTTCCTTCCCTTGTTATAAGGGCTAATGTATAGAGATTTACTTCCATCGCAATCCTTTGTAATATATCCGTTATTCTTGCTTGTACTTCATTTGCCCCAGACATACTCAACAACTCAAATTGATTAAAACCTAATTAAATATTATTTCTTAAATATTTATTCCTTTTATAAATTTTAGATTTCATTAAATCTTTAATAAATTAAAAATAAAAACTCGATTGTCCAATTAGTTTAGAAAAGTAAAGTTGTGTTCTGAAAAATTTCATTCAGTATGATTTAAATACATACAATACTCGAAGATCCAAATAATTTGTGAATTGAGAAAAATGGCGGAGAAACTAATTCGGATTTCAAAAGAATTCGAAATGATTTTAAAAATTCTAGCTAGATTTAAAGATTTAATAGATCCATCTCTTGAAATTCCCACTGAAGAATATCTTCGACGTCAAAAGGCTGTATATCAAACCTTAAAAGAGAATTCTCTTGAGATTGGATTTGTTTTTTCTGATGAGCACTATTGTGGCGATAATGCTTACTTAGGGGGGACTGTGGCGACAATAGAGCAGATAGCAGGGATTATTGGTCGCACCGGATTTCATATAATTGCTGGACTGGAAGGCGGCTATGTAGCTGAACAACTCGCCCCCCGCGCTAATGCAAAGGTTCATAAAGTTGAACTTCTGCAACTGGCAGATGAAAAATATCCCATTAAAGCCGAACGACTTGAACATGTAATCGAGGCAGCCGCTCAGAAAAAAATAACAGAAATTGGAAAAATAGCTCTCCTTACACCTAAACAGGTAATTCCAGCAGCGATTGTTGAATATCTTTATGATTTATTTGGTAAAGGTAATGTGGTTGATAAGCAGGAACTTTTCTATAAAATAAAATATGAGAAGTCAGATATTGAAATGCAATTAATACGACAAGCCTGTGTAATTGCAGATGCTATGATGAGAAGTATGCTGGCTGTTCTTAAACCTGGAATGTTAGAAACGGAGGTAGCAGCATGGGCTTATTTCGTTGGTAAGGAACTTGGCTCAGAGGAAAACGGATTCAAAGTGATGGTGGGCGCAAATGAAGCTAATCGAACCCTTATCGGGGAAGCATTAAACCGAGTAATAAAACAGGGTGATTTTGTTCATCTCGGAGTTGCTCCAAAACGAGATGGTCTCAATTCATGTATCCGCCGATCCGTAATTGCAGTCGATTCCCCTGATAAAGTGACATCGGATCAGAACTATTGGTTTCAATTTATCGAGGACGCTTATCAGGTGGGGTTTAATAAATTCGTGGAGGTTGCGCAGCACCATTTACCCGGAAAATACCAAGAACAGGCATTAGTCGATTTCTTCAAATCGAAATCGGATGAGGTCAGCCAGCGCATCGGGAAACGCATTGAATTGGAGACGCTTAAGCCCTACTCTGGTACCCATAACTCGGGCTACACGGAATGCCAAGAGTTCAGTTTTTGCCTCACATTAGACTCTGAAAATCCGCTCGGAAACCAGATTGTGATGATGCTTGACGTGGCTTTGCGGGGGATCGGTGATCATTGGAATGACATCGTCATTCCGGGCTTAGATTTCATCGTGATTGAAAATACCTTAGGCAAATTCGGAAACCAGGTCGAAACATTAACCAAACTCCCATTAAATTGCCAAACCCTTGTGGGAAATGTGAATGAACTTTAAAATGGTTTTGAAATCAAATATACCACTACTAATTTAAAAAGATTAGAATTTTATAGAAGAATTTAGCAGTTTTATTTAAGACTTGGTGAGAATTTGAATGGACGATCTCGCAATTTTAGGTGTTGGACCGGCGGATAGAAAGAGATTAGAAAGCATGGGATTTACCACTCTCGAGCAAATTGTACAAATGAACCCCTCGCAATTGGCAATGGGGGAGCAAAGGGGCGATTCATTAATACAACGGGCCAGAACAATACTAGCTAATAAAAATATACTGGATATCGAGGTCAATCCGGATGAAATCCAAGTAACTATTGAGGCAATCAATGATCCCGTTATAATAGCAATAAAAGACATTCTAGAAATCCTTGAATTTGAAGACTCTCTTGATATCGAACGGATTGAAAAGGGAATTCGAATAATTCCTAAAAAATATTCAACTGCATTGATACGCAGTGAACAAGAGAAGAAGGAAATCGAAAAGAGGATAGGTTTAACTGCAATTGCCTATAGACGCGTAAGGGATGCGGCATACCGCCATTTAACCATCCTGAATGCCAAAAAGAAAAATGTATTATCGCAGTTTGGTATAAACCTTGATAGACAGAAAATTATTGATTTTGCCAAGAAAAGAGGGTTTAATGGGTTTTGGCAGAATGTATTCGAAGAAATTCGTGGTAATGAAATTGTAAAGAAAGCACTTACGGTTTCGATGTTCTCCAGTTATGACGAACCTGTTCATGTATTGGTAATAGGCGATCCTGGTAGTAGTAAAACTTTAACAAAAGACATTATTGTTAATGGATTTAAAGATATTTCACTAGTTGGAGGGAACTCAACTCGGTCCGGACTTGTAATATCCTTAGTTTCTGGAGCACTGGGTGTTCTAGCCTATTCCGACCAAAAACTCGTTTTGATTGATGAATTTGATAAGATTCCTGAAGCTGATATCGAATACTGCAGTGAACTTCTATCCAATGGTAAATGCAGCGTCCATTCCGGCAGAGTTCATGAAAATCTCGAAAGTCACTTTATCATGATCGCTTTCGCTAATCCGAAATCCAAAGTATTCGGATCCACCCCTATTAATGATATCGGATTATCTCCAATACTTATGAGTCGATTTGGCTTAGTGGTCAAAACGGAGAACCTAGATAAAGATGATCGAATGGAATTATTTAAAAAGAAATTCTATGGAAAAACCGAACTCAAAAAAGTCCCAGATCTTTATGATCAATGGGTTAAATTGGCCCGTCTTCATGAGCCCAAAACCAGTGTATCTGACGATAAAATAAAGAAATATATGGAAAACACTGATCAATTTTTCCAGAAATACTCCAACACTCCTCTACGGCGCGATCTTCGAATGGGTGAATATGTTAAACGTATCCCAATGGCCATCGCACGCGCAGAATTCTCGAATGTCACCGATAAAACCATTCAAATTGCGGAAAATATTCTCAGTGAGAGCTTAAACCAGTGGAAGATCTGAGTTCTAATAAAAAAATTAATCCAAATTATTATTTATGGTGAAAAATTTGAGAATTTTAGGTATAGGGGCGCATCCTGATGATCTTGAAATTCTTTGCGGCGGTACATTGGCAAAATACTCCTCTTTAGGGCATCAAGTTATAATAGCAATCGTCACTGACGGTTCTGCTGGTTCAACCGAACTGTCTTTGGAAGAATTAAGAAAAATAAGGAAAAAAGAAGCGGAGAATTCGGCAAAATTAATAAATGCCGATTTTTTTTGGCTAAACGAACCCGATGAATTATTTTTTGAGAATAAAGAAACTCGATTTAAAATTATCGATCTTATTCGAAAGGCTAAACCTGACCTTATAATCACCCATGCTCCCTCGGATTATCATCCTGACCATCAAACTGTTTCTAGCGCTGTTTTAAATGCCAGCTTTGTATCAAGTTTACCGAATATTCAAAGTAAAAATGAAGTCCATTCATTGGTCTGCCCTATATATTATATGGATACTCTTGCAGGCGTGAATTTTCAGCCTGATGAGTATGTGGATATAACGGATTATTTTAAAACGAAGATAGAATTGCTTTCTAAACATACTTCGCAAGTAAAATGGTTAAAAGCCCATGATGCTATCGATATTATGGATATGATTGAAACGACCGCAAAGTTTCGGGGGTATCAATCTGGCGTAAAATATGCCGAAGCCTTTCAAAAGGCATCATATTGGCTGAGACTTAAGCCTGAGCGGCTTTTACCTTAATGAGCCGATAAACGCCTGGAATACTGCCGAATATAATCTTCAATATATTTTTTAACTTCAGCGGCGGGCTGATAAATCCCGAAATGGCCTTCACAAAGTATATCAGCTTTGAGTGCAACCAAACGCTTCAATGATTCCACAAAATCAGATACATTTGATCCAAAAGCATCAAATAATGGACCATGAACATCCTGTGCAAATAATACGCGCGTTTTTTTAATATCTGTGTATAGACAAATTGAACCTGGTGTATGACCTGGCGTATGAATCGATGTTAATGAAATATTTCCAAAATCAAGTATATCTTCTCCCTTTTCTGCAGTTAATATATGATCGATCTTAACAGGTTCATAATCCATCCCATACATCGTGGCGCCGGTCATCTCAATTTTTTTGCCTTCGATAGCAGGGACATCGAATTTATGGGCATATATCTCGAGTTGATATTTCTTTTTCAAAACTGCAGCGGCGCCAATGTGATCAATGTGGCAATGCGTAAGTATTAAAGTTTTTAAATCACTTGGATCGCATTCAAGTGCCTTGATGTTCTTTATTAACCGATCCAGATCTTCACCCAGCCCGCAATCAATGAGCACTAATCCCTTTTCTGTTTGAATTAAATAAATTAGACAATCGCCGGACCCGGTTAATCCGCTTCCACCAATTAAATAAATTCCATCATAAATCGCTTGTGGTTTTCGCATTTTGAATCACTTTAATTATCCTACAATTAATAATAAATAAAATTAAGATCTTGTTTGTAAAAATAATTATTATATACCATGCATTTATCACCAGGTGATATTTCTACGGTAGATTCTAAAGATTTAAATGAAATTCATCCTATTTCCGAGAAAAAGAAAATTTCAGTAAATATTCGACCATATAAACCAAGTGATAAGGAAAAAGTCAATACAATAAATGAAGTTTCTTTAGAAATTTCTTTCCATTATTACTTTGATATATTTCATCGACAGGATCCCGGGCTCTTCCTGGTTGCAGAACACGCAAATGAGATAGTCGGTTTTGTTTTGGCTAAAAATGGTGAAAATTTCGGTGAATCGCCAACTGCTATTATCTTTGCAATAGCGGTAATACCCCAATATCGAAGTTTGGGCATTGGTGAACAACTGATCAATGCTCTTAGTCAAGAATTAAAGCGAAAAAATATTAAAAAATTGTTTTTACATGTGCGGGTTGGCAATACGCGAGGTATCAAGTTCTACCAACAATTGGATTTCAATGAAATAATAACTGTCCCAGAATTTTATTCATGGGGTGAGGATGCATATCGGATGGTTAAAATTATTAAATAATTTAAGAATTATTCAGAAATTGATCGTAACCGCGTTTCTTAATAGGTATTATTTCTCCATCTTCTGTTTCCATGACTATTTTTTTATCTGCAGTGACCTTTCCAATATTTGTTATTTTCAAATTTATTTCATCGCAAGTTTTTCTCACAAGTTCCCATTTCTTAGGATTAATCGTAAGTATTAGTTCAAAATCTTCTCCAACATGTAATGCTAGTTGAATGGGGTCTATATTATGAATTTTTGCTAGTTTTTTCACTTCATCTTTAATTGGAATTTGCTTCTCATAAATTATAAATCCTTTATCACTTGCTTCTCCAATTTTATGGAGTTCCATTGCGAGTCCATCGGTTATATCTCCAGCTGAAGTTATCGCCTTCAATTTCGTTAAAATAAGAGATTCTGATAATCGCGCCTCGGGCTCCAAAATACCCTTTAATAGGGTATGATCAAGTTCAATCTGGTTTTTCAGGCAGTATAATCCTAAAGCAGCCCCTCCTATCCATCCAGTTACTGCAACAATATCTTCCTCCTTTGCATTACATCGTAGCAAAATTGAATCTTCCTTGGTAATCCCTATGGCTGTACCTGCTAGAATTATGTCATCAGTTCGATTAACATCGCCTCCAAATATGCACGTATTATGTTTTTCAGCTGCAAAATTCATACCCTTTGCGATTTCATCAAGATCACTGATGGAAATTTCCTTTGGTAACCCAACACTGAAGACAAGTCCAAGAGGTTCAGCTCCCATCGCTGCAAGATCGCTGATATTCACAATGACAGCTTTTCTCCCCATTTGAAAAGGCGTCATTCCTGGAGGACAATGGGTTTTTTTTCCGATTAGATCCGTTGTGACCACTAATAATTTTTTATCTCCTAACCGGATTACTCCTGCATCTTCATTTATTCCAGTTGGATTTTTAATCCCCATAAATATATGTGGTCGTGTTCCAAAGTTTCTCCGAAAAATTTCAATAATTTTAATTTCATTAAGTTCTTCTGTCATTTTTGAATCCCTTTTTAAAAATAAGGATACTCTGTATTTAAAGGAAGCTAGGAGAAAGGAATGAAACAAGGAGTTTATGCCCTAATCATCGAGAATAAACAGGACCACTGCGTACAAATCGGTAAATTAGGAAACTTCTTATTCAAACAAGGTTTTTATACATACATTGGCAGTGCCCTAGGGAAATCTGCCACCAGTCTAGATATCCGTTTAAAAAGACACCTCTCATCAAAAAAGAAATTATTTTGGCATATAGATTTTTTTTTGAACTCAAAATACGTGAAAATCCAAACAATCATATATACTAATACTATTCTAAAAGAAGAATGCTCCCTTGCCTCCGCTGTTTTTCAAATACCAAATGCTCAAATTCCCGTAACGCGATTCGGCGCATCGGATTGTAAAAGAATCAATCACTCTAGTCATTTATTCCATTTTGAAATGGAAAAAAATGAACTTATTGAGCTAGTCAAATCCGCTTTTTTAAAGATTAATCTCTTACCAATTACCATGAAAATTAAAAATTGAACGCTAGTTTTCCTTGATTATTACTTTTACCAAATCTCGTGATGTACGAGTTCTTTAAGGGGGATTCGTGGCGTTGGGCGTGGTATTTCCTTGGGAATCCCAAGTGGTAAAATCGCCACTGGTCGTATGCCACTCTCTTCAGGAATTTTTAAAATAGATCGAACTAAATCTTCATGAAAAGCGCCTACCCAGCATGCCCCATATCCTAAAGCGGTTATAGTCAATAGCATAGTCATAATAGCCGCAGCTGTATCTTGGATAGAATAGAGCTCCTTTCCCCGTTTCCCATAAACCGCAGCTGACCGCATTTGATTCGCACAGACAACAATAACAATAGGCGCTTCTGCGATAAAATCCTGATCAAGCGCTGCTTTAACTAACTGTTTCTTAATCTCATGCTTTGTTATTAAAATAAAATCCCACGCTTGCTGATTCCCCGCAGAAGGTGCTCTTATACCCGTTTCAAGGATTTGATTCAAAATTGATTCCGGAATCTCCTGATCCTTTTTAAAACTTCGAATTGAATGGCGATTTTTCACTACATCTAAAAAGTCCATTTTCCTCACCGTTTATTAAATTATAAAAAAATAATAAATAATTTATATATCTCCTTCCATGTGAAGTCTAATGAAATATACTTTTAAAATTGTAGGAGCACCACCCGGAAAAGATTTGATTGAATTAGATATAAATCCTAATGATACTATTCTGGATATTAAATATAAGTTAATTAAAAAGGCGAATTTGAAAATTATTCCTCAGAATTTGAAATTTGTGATTCAAGATAAGACTATTTAATCCAAATTTTCATTTACCATAATTTTTGAAAAATATTTATTAATGTAAAATATTTAAGAAAAATAAAATTTATACTATTTTAATAAACTCATAAGGGTTTCTGATGAAAAAATTCGACCTCCACTTACATTCGACCTGTTCCAAGCATAAGATTTGGGGTGTTGATGGTGTTAATACCCCACAAAAAATCGTGAAAGTGGCAATAAGATGCAAACTAGATGGTATTGCTATAACAGATCATAACACAATAAGAGGAAGTCGGAAAGCAATTAAATATGTTAGAGAAGAAAAAATGCCACTTTTTGTAATTCCTGGGATTGAAATTAGAACACAAGCAGGCGATATTATTGCTTTAGGTATTTATAAGGATATTAAACCTAAATTATCAGTTCAAGAAACACTCGATGCTATTAAAAGTCAGAGTGGAATCGCAATTGCAGCGCATCCTTTTAAATATAATACGAAAATAGCCACAAAACTAAAAGACCCTTCTATTTCATCTAGATTTGATGCAATTGAGGCATTTAATGCAGATACAGGCAGGATTGCAAATTATAAAGCGATGCAATTGACTAAAAAATTAAGATTACCTGGAATCGCGAGTAGCGATGCTCATTTCATATTAAATATTGGATATGGTGCTACCTATCTTAATATTGACAATTTATCATTAGATGATGCACTAAACGCTATTAAAAAAAATCGAATTAAATTACAATGCAAATATCCTCCCTTTTACAATAGAATTGATCTATATTCAAGAAAAATTGCTAATATGCTTAAAAGATCTTTCGGTAAAGGCGATAAGAGTTGTTAATAGACTCTTAAGAAGCCTCTTCTAGTTTAATACCTAAATCCTTTAGAATTTTATTTGCTTTTTTATCAGAATTTTCGGCCTCTTTCGCATTGTCTAATTGATTATAAATTTTTGATAAAAATAATAATGCTGTTGCCTGTAATTTCAAATAATTAGCTTCGGTTGCCAATCGGAGAACTTCTTCGAATTTGTCTTTGGCTTGGATAAAATCTCCACGTTCAAATATAATTTTCCCAAATCCTATTTCACAATTTATAATTCCAAGAATATTTTTATGAGATTGAAAATATTTTAGCGCTTGGTTATAATATTTCTCTGCGATTTCTGTTTCTTTAAGTTCAAGATGAATATCGGCAAGTGTAACATTGCAATTTGCTTCTCCTTTCTTGTCGTTATTCTTTTTCATTAAACGGATTGATTTTTCTAAATGAGAACGCGCCCCCTCTAATTTATTCGCATGAAATAATGCTAAACCCAAATCATATAAGGTTCGTCCTTCGCCTCGTTTTCCCTTTCGTCTTGGAATTTTTCGGTAAATTTTTAATGCACGAGTAAAGAAATCAATCGCATCGTCATATTTATCCAGAAAATCAAGAATAGAACCTATATCCCCTAATATATCCGCTTCCATTTCTTTATTTTTAATTTTTCTACAAATAAACAAGGCTGTTTGATAAGCATTCAAAGCTTCCTTTATTAAATTATTTCTAAAATATAAACCTCCTATTAATCCTAAACTTTCCGCTTGTGCCTTTTCATCTTTCAGTTTTTGAAAAATAATGAGTGCATCCTTAAAAGAACTGAGTGCTTCTTTGTATTTATCTAATTTTGAATAGGCAAATCCAAGTCCTAAATTAGCTTTTGCCCTTATTCTCTCCTCAATCGATTGGTTCCCTGTAACCTTTTTCCAAAATTTTATGGCTTTTGGGATATTACCCTTTTGATACTCCGTTACCGCAACGGCATATGCTTCAATAGCTTTGTTCTGAGAAATTTTGTAGATCCTCCATGGGAACACTTAATGCTTAACTTAATGCTTATAATAAAGTCAATGAAATATTGAAATATAATTGTTTGGCTTTTTATCAAACCTAGGCATTGCCTCAGGGATAATTCAATACCCGCCAAATAGCAGTCATTAGGGCAAACCTTTTTTTCTCATGTATTCTAATACTGGCTTTATAACAAGTCTAGGCGTTGCTATTTGGCGAGTTTTATTGTAGTCCCGAGGCTTTAGTTACTCTTTATACGGTTTTATACGGTTTCTCCATTTGTTGAAAAGTTTCACCAAATTCTGACATATCTACAACAATACAGCCCTTATCTTCCCCCTCTGATATTTTATAAACATTTTTTGATTGAAGAAGTCTTTGTAATGTTTCTTCAAAAATTCCTGAGGCAATTACGTCGCTCTCCCAAATGAGGAGATCATAAAAAATATTCATGCGCCAAGCTGTTTCTAATTGTCCCTTTAGAGCTTTATCAACAAACGGCGCTTTAAATTGAGTGAAGTCAGACGGCTAATGAAAGAGATAATAATAAAATTACGATGCTATTTAAGTAGAATCGTTTTGGAAATAAAAAGAAGAAGGGTAAATTGAGATTAGCATCCGAATGGGATAAAATCCGGAATTATTCTTTGTCCTGGATGTGATTCTACAAAATTGATCTTGTCTTTTAACGCCTTCCGGTAATTATATCGTCTTCTTCGGCGCCTTCTTGGAGGAAGATTTAACGAATAAGGGTTCTTTAACAGGTCTTCGACTTCTTTTCGCGCTTTTTCTGTCCATAAAGCACCAGTGTAAGGTGTAAAACCTACTAATAACTGAACTCCCGAACGTGCATGCAATATCCAAAAAGTTGGTAATCTTTCTGCGATATAAACGTCCGCTTGGATGATGTATTGCGCAATATCTGAGAGATTCTGAATACGCCACACACCCCAGGATTTAATTGGCTTACTACAAGGTGTAATAAGATTAATTGAAGAACTTGATGTTACCTGTCTTGAGTCAATCCTATTGACCAAATTTACAGCTTTATTTTCCCAAATAAGAGAACGCACTCCTTCACTTTGCATTCTATCGTTGTAATTAAGTTGATCTACTAACTTCTGAAATGCTTTTCCAGAAATAATTATCTTGGAGAAGTCTTCAGATAATTCCGGCTCTAATGTTTCAGTATCCACATAAGCTCTCAATTCTTTATAAGCATCCTTCCACCATTTCGGCATTGAAATTTTCTTTAGCGTATGCGCACTATCATTTATAGAAAGTTTTGCCCCATCTGGATCAATGTATAACCAGAGGTTTTGGTTATAATATCTACTTCTTAAATTCCTGATAAAACTCGGATTAAAATCAACACTAGTGGTTCCTTCTTGGCGAATATGGTTCTTAAATAATGTATCTGGAAATCGAATTTTACAATAGGAGTGTCCAAAGCGCGCAAAGCCTTCAAAATCTACGTAATTCTCAGTAACTGAAATAATTGGATCATAAATTGTACTCAAAGAAATTCCTGGATGCGCCATTAATACTTGGTTCAACTGTAATATTCCCAATCTAAAAATTTCTGGATTGAGGAGTTGACTGTCGATAAATGGAAGATTGACATTGGATTCAAATTGTGGTTCTAAGACAAGTTTATCCCCCGTTAAATAACTGCCTAATATTAATTCTTGTTCTAATAATACTGACATAATATACTACCCTCTTGTTTCGTGAGTATTACCGCTATAAGATAATAACTTTCTGTTAAATTCTATTGAAACGTAGTAAAATTAAGGATCATTACCCATATTAATCTTATTTACATAAAAATTTAAAAATCTTTAAAAATATTATTCTTATATTATCAGAACATATATATTTTCAATTTTAAAAAAAGAAGTCTCTTTATATAGTCCATTTTAGTTTTTATAATTTGAAAAAAAGGGTAAATCGGAAATTTTACATGCGATCCGGAACCTGAATACCTAGTAAATCTACAAGCAAAATTTTGAGAAGGATATTGATAGCTTGAACTAATTGCAGGCGTGAACTTATCAATTCTTTAGTTTCAGCTTTCAAAACAGGGACTTGATGATAAAAATCATTGAATTTATCCGCAAGTTCGAGCGCAAAACTTGCAATGTCATGAATACTAAAATCGGTCGTTACTCTCTCAATGAGATGTGGAAATTTGGCAATTAAGCGAACAAGCGCGTTTTCAGAACCATGTATTAATAGGGAAGGATTTGGATTCTGAATCGAACCTTCGTGTTTTCGAAAAATACCCTTTGTTCTCACAAAAGCATATTGAATGTATGGCGCACTTTCCCCCTCAAAGTTTAAAACATCTTCCCATTTTATAACAATTTTTTTCTCTGGACTATATTTTGCTAAATAATATTTAACAGCACCAACGCCAATTATCTCTGCAATTTCTTTCATCATATCTTCAGCAAATTCCCCTTCATGTCGCTTCTTCACTTCGTGAAAAGCTAAATCAACTGACTTATTTAATGCTGCATCCGCCTCAAATCCAATCCAAGTGCCTTTTCTTCCACTAAAGGCCTGCTGACCTGGGAGCCATACCCACTTAAAACTTAAATGATGAGAATTCAGATCTTCGTTCTCATATCCG
>Ga0307375_10002668_pt1 | contig 18110 bp, 9 predicted proteins | sample TR1MG_FD_202531 | JGI IMG/M metagenome (GOLD analysis project Ga0307375, IMG submission 202531) | Soil microbial communities from Risofladan, Vaasa, Finland - TR-1 | ecosystem: Environmental > Terrestrial > Soil > Coastal area > Acid sulfate soil | place: Finland: Risofladan, Vaasa | collected... | reverse complement strand
CCGCAATGGTTAACACTTTTAATAGTGTAAGAGTAACTTTTGAAACAGGTGGAAGAAATGTAGTTTCAGTTGATGTTCTTTTTAAGTTTTCTACAAGTCAAAATGTAAATGTAATAGAAAGGTTTAACAAATCAGATGAAGGTTGGTCAGATAATGATTCTGAAAACATTACGTTTACTAATAAAAAAATATTTACTGCATTGCCCGCAGAGCAATTACTTAGGTTATTTGATAATGTACCAAGAGTCGCACAGGCACAAACATTAATGGGTAATAGATTAATGTATGGTAATTATGTTGATGGATATGATGTTGCTAACAGCGTAGGTAAGCAGATAGATATAGACTATGATTTAACACTTATATCAAACACTTTAAGCGCAGAAGAAATAGAAGGAACAAAGGACAAGACAACTTACAATATAGGAATTCCTATAACTATAACTGACTCTGTAATAGAGATAGACTTTGGAGGATTAGCATTAGTTCAAGGCGCTCAGATAGGTATAGAATTTAATTATATAAGTAGTCAATTTGATGGGGATAGCTCATATTATTCAGATGATAATCAACCTAAAAATGAATTTGTATATACTTTTTTGTTTAATTTGCAAAGAAATTACTCAAGTGTTAATGATTTAGCTAGTAGTCCAGAATTTATAAATGCTATAAGTGAGTTTGTACCACCTTCTGAATCAAGTTGTTTTGATGCCGCATTAGTGGGGGGAACCCGTGGTTCGTCTTTAACTGATATTTATAATTGTCAAATACTTACTAGAAACGGATGGGTTTATGATGCATTCGGTATAAACGGAGTAAACAATGGTTTTGCAATTGGCACTTCTTTGGGAGACGATATAATAAGTATTACTATCCCTGGTTTAAGATTTGCAGAACTTGACTTTACCGACCCTAATAATCCTGTTCCAACAAATACTTATGCTTACGAATATCTTGCAGCTGTAGATGCTGTAGGACTATATTCTAGTAATTCTTCTAAAAGGTCTTTGCATAGCAATAGAGATTATGAGATTGCTATTGTATACATGGATGAATACGGAAGAAGCACCACTGCATTAGTCGACACTGATAACACTGTTTTTATACCATGTGAAAACTCAATTGACCAAAACAATGTTAGAGTTCAGCTAAACAACTTACCTCCTTATTGGGCAACAAAATATAAATTTGTTATAAAAGAATCTGAAGGCGAATACAGAACTGTTTACTCTCAGATATTTTTTCAAGAAGAAGAAACAGGTGCTATATGGTTTAAGCTTGATGGAGATAACAGAGATAAAGTAAAGGACAATAGTATTCTGTATGTAAAAACAGATACTACAGGCCCTGTTTTTAATTGTGCTAGTACAAAAGTATTGGCATTTGAAAGTCAAATAGAAGATTTTTTATGTAAAAAAGATGCTAATGGTGTTGTTATAAGTGGAACTTGTGGTCAGCCTACAGGTACATATATGAAATTAAAGCCATCGGGTTTTAATGCTAGTGCGCCAGAAAATTCTTTTATAGAGAGAGAAGATGGATCTAGGGGTTCTTATTCTATAGCAACAGTATCTACTAGTCTTGAGGATGAAAACGCAGTATTTTTACCTTATGATATTCCTGCTGGAAGTATTATTCAGATAAAATTAGATACAAGAAGAAATAAAAGAGGTAGTAAATGTGGTGGTCGTATTTACACATACGATAAGACATTTGTAGCTAGTGATGACTATGATAGTTTATACGCTTGGGCTGTAGGAGATAATATAGATTTTACAAATGGAATTTCTAGCGGATCAGATGATACAATCAATACTGTAACTTTTGACGAAACAATATATTCTTACCCTGCTCAAAGCAGTACCGTATACAATAGAGTGGGCGACTGGAGTTCAACAACGGGTACTGGACCTAACTTTCCAATTACAATAACATTTCTTGTTGCAGGAACTTATGGGTTAGGAGATATAGTGTATTATGAGCAATCACCATTTATATATATAAATATAGGAGCAATAACAGGACTTAGTAATAATGATAAAACAATAACAATTCAATCACCTAACATTACTGGTGCAGTTCCAAATGAAGTTATTTATTATTCTGACCCTCAAGCAACAGGTGCGCCTGGAGGTGCAGGAAGAACAGTAGTGTTTTTTCAAGAAGAAACAGGAACAGGAAGGCAGTTTATGTCTCTTCAAACAGGAACTCCTCAATGTAGTAGTCCTGATAAAAGAAATTCTTTTGTATCAATTGAAACAATAGTTACTAGAGCATCAACTTTAATGGTGTTTGAGACTGAGCCAATACCTGCTAATGATGAATTATACTATGAAAATGAGCAGACATTTGATATTGTTAATGGGTTTCATTTATCAGGTAGTGCTGATTCTGACCAAGACCAAACAGCTAGTTTACCAGCTGTAATAGATTTAACATTTTTTAATTGCTACACATTTGGTAATGGTGTAGAAAGCGACAGGGTGCTAGATGCCTTAGTAAAGCCATCTCTATCACTAGGAGAAAAAGTTACTTCGGTAGCTGAAGAGCAATACAGAGAGGTTCATCGTTTTTCTGATATAACCTATAGCGGTAACTTCAATCAAGAAACAAACCTAAATAAGTTGAACCAATTTAATTTGGCTTTAGCAAACTTTAAGACATTAGAGACTTCTTACGGACCTATTAGAAAAATGCACGCAAGGCAGACAGATATACTTACACTTCAAGAAGATAAAGTATCTTATGTTTTAGTTGAAAAGAACTTACTTTCTGATGCGTCAGGAGGTGGAGCCTTAACATCTGTACCAGAGGTTTTAGGTAAGCAAATAGCTAGGTCTGAAGAGTATGGTATTAGTAATAATCCTGAGAGTTTTTCTTCATATGGTCCTGATGTTTATTTTACAGATGCTAAGAGAAGTAGTGTAATAAATTTAAAAGGAGAATCTAAAGGTGGTATTTCAGACAAGCTTTCTGTTATTTCTCAAGTAGGAATGAGAAGTTGGTTTAGAGATTTATTTATTGATTCTTTTGACACTCAAAAATTAGGTGCTTTTGATCCATACATGAATGAGTATGTATTAAATTCTAATGAAGTATTAATACCTCAAATTCCTGTAATTAGGAATTGTGGATATACTTTATTGCAAAACAATTCTACATCTGTTGTCACTTTTAATTTAGATTGTACAAATGTAATTGGAGATGTATCTATTGATTATAACTTTTCAATAGGTGGTGCAAACATATCTGTTGTTTATAATGGAGTTAATGTGTTAAATACTAATGTATCAAATTCAGGTTCTGTTTCTTTTACAAAGTCACAAACAAATCCTATTATAGCTCAGGTTACAATAACTCCTATTTTAACAGCTACTTACGAAATGACATTTGGATGCCCTCAAGGAGAGCAGCTAACGGTTACTCAGATTTTAGTTAATTTTGAAGGGGAGGCTACTTTAACAACCACTACAAGATACAAATGGGAATTAGCAGGAAACTCTAGCCCATATAATACTAATAGTGTAGTTTTTGAGGATGATGGAATTTCATTGTTTGAGTCGCAAACAAACCAAGAATCTTTTGGCTCAATACCTGCTGAGGGGTCTACTGTTATAATGCAAAGTAGACAAGCAGCAGGACAAAGTTTTAGTTTTGACCCGACTAAAGACGAGTTTAAATATTTAGTTTCTAATGTTCAGTATACTGAGGCAACTATAAATACTTTATTACCACTGTTAAATACGGCTACTCCAATTACAGGAGGTCCATTAAATTATGAGGCTTCTTTTACTTACAACAACCCATCTAACAATGATTATTTATATCTTGTATGGGATTTTAGGTCACCAACAGCAATTGAATTATGTTATGACCAAACAAGCTCAGTAGATGTTTGTTGTGATTGCGCACCTTAAAATTTAAAAAAAATGAGTTTAGTAAATAAATATATTAATTCAAATGATTTTTTAACTGCAACCGCGGTTTATGATGATGTGAATTTAACAACATTGTCTCCAGATGGTTTTTATCAGTTTGGAGGAAATTATAGACAACAATTATTGGGTGTTTTAGGTTCTTCTTCAGTTTGTGATGTTTGCTATGAGCCTTGTGGAACAGGGCTTGTTATTCCAAGTGGCGATACAGGGCTATACAACCTCACTTTTAACGCAGGAGGTACTTTAGCAGACGTAGGTGCTATTGTAGTTTATTTTAACCCAGCTCAAGTTCCTGATGGAATTAGAGTTTTGTATAATGGTGTTTATTATAATAAAACGTCTAATGAAACCACTGGCGTAATACAATCAACAAGTGGTGTTGCTGATGCTTTTACAATATTAGGAGACCCTGCCTCTACATGTGTGCCTGCACCTGGAACTTATTCGTATGATTATTTTGATGGCTACACAGGGGCTACTTGGGATGTAGGAGACCCCACACCTCAAGATGTAACTATAACAGCAGGAGATGACCAAAGAGGGGCGGCTGGATTGTGGAGTACATTGGTTATTCCAAAACCATTATCTTTGCCTAACATAGTAAGTGTTCAGGTTTTAGGACCTTGCGAATCAACGGGTTGGAATTTAGAAGTAAATTGCCCTGCTGATTTAGAAAGTTTTAATAGCTCTTCAAATCAAGGTTCTTCTACAGCATGTGTTACTGATGACCAAAGATTTTACTTTGCAAGACATAGAGGCTTTTCAAATGCACTTCCCGTTGTAACTAATTTTGTATTTTCAGATAGCAATGGAGTTTTTCCATTAGCTAATGGTAATTATGTAATGAGTGATAATAATGTAATAACAGTTGTTAATGGAGTTGTAACTGCAATAGTTGCCTGCACACCATAATAAATAAATAATGAGAGAAAATTATACCTTAACATATAGTGAGTCTGTAAATGGATGGCCTTCATTTTACAGCTATTTTCCAGATTTTGCTTTGGGAATGAATCAATATTTATATTCTTTTAAAGGTGGAAATCTTTATAGGCATAATACCAATGAAACAAGAAATAATTATTACGGAGTTAATTATGACTCTACAATAACTGGTGTTTTTAATGAACAGCCAACAGCTACTAAAGTATTTAAGACCATTGAACTAGAAAGTGATGATGCCTGGAATTGTGAGCTAGTATCTGATCTTGGAGCAGGGTATATGCCAGATAGTTATTTTGTTGAAAAAGAAGGGGCTTTCTTTGCCTTTATAAGAAGACTAGATGGGGTTGATAATTTAGCGTTAAGGTCAGCTCAAGGATTAGGTACGCTTTTAAGTACAACAGGTGTAGGTCCAGCACCTATAACATTAACTTTTTCTTTTGTTATTAATTCAATAATGAGTATAGGTGATGTTGCATATACAAACTCAATTATCGGACCTGTAGAAATAGGAGCAATAACAGGTATAAGTCAAGATAGAAAAACAATTACAATAGCAGCTCCAACATATGCAGGTACTGTTCCTGTATCATATATATTATATGTTAAAAATAGCGTTGCTGAGTCTTATGGGACGTTGGGTTACTTCTTGCAGTTTAAACTTAGTAATTCAAATACTAGTGCCGTTGAACTTTTTACTGTTGATTCAGATGCATTCAAAAGTAATCCTTAGTTTTTTGTATCTTTGTTTTAATGAAATTTGAAATAAGAAAATTAAATCAAGAAGATTACGATTCTATTTTAGTTGATTGGTGGAAAGATTGGAGATGGACACCACCAGCAAAAGATTTTTTACCAGAGAATGGTGCAGGAGGTTTTATTGTTTATGATGGAAATATTCCTGTATGTGCAGGATACATTTATATTACAAACTCTAAGGTAGGTTGGTGTGATTGGGTTGTTTCTAATTTTAAATATAAAGACAGGGAGAAAAGAAATATAGCCTTAGTTAAGTTGGTATCAGCATTAACAAAGGCTTTGACTATACATGGTTGCAAATATTCTTATGCCTTAATAAAATCTGATTCACTAATAAATGTTTACAAGGAGATTGGATATAGCGAAGGGGATAAGTATACAAAAGAAATGATTAAAAAATTATAATATGGGCGTAGTAACATCAATAGCAATGGCCACAGTAGCAGTAGGGGGCGCAATTACAAAGGGAGTATTAGCAGGAGATGCTGCTAGTTCAGCGGCTAGAGAAGCAGGTGACTTAAGACTACAACAAGCAGAACTAGAAAAAGAAGCTGTAGCTCGTTTAGAGCAAGACTTTTTTGAAGGCGTTAGAGTTAATACAGATATATACGACAAAGCTTTAGAGATGTCTAATGTAAAGGGTGCTGAACTCGTGCAGGCTGCTCAAGAAGGAGACCAAAGAGGTATTGCTGCTACAGCAGGAAAAGTGAAGGCAATAGAGCAAGCTGGATTAAGCGCTTTGTCAGATCAATTTTCTAAAGAAAAACTAGAAATAGATTTAAATAGAGCGAAGGCAAATGAGTTGTCAGCAGCTGAGATAGCTGCTATGCAAGACGATAGAGCAGCAGCAGCAGGTCTTAGGTCAGACGCTTTAATGGCTCAATCTGATAAACTAAGAGGAGATGCTGTTGGAAACTTTATTGGTGCTGGTGTAAGTGCAGTAACGATGGGTGTTGATATAGCAACTGAAATATCAGCAGGTAAAGATCAAGCCGCAATAGATAAATTAGTTGCAGGTGGAAAGACGTTAGGAGAGGCTCAAACAATTGTAGCAGATGCATCTAAAGCCGCTAGACGAGATTATATGGGTGGAAACGCAAACGCATTTGGAACTGCTCCAACTCCGATACTTGAAGGACAGTTTAATCAATTTACACCTGTTAATGATTTTAAAAGTATAGACACTTCATTAGATTTTAAGTCAAATTCAAACCCATTTTTAAATCCATCAGGAATGAAAAATTTCTTCCCAGGTCTTGATACTAAAAATATCTTTAACACAGACTATACAAGTATGAAAAATAACCAGGTTTATGATGATTTTATGAAAACGTTTGAATATCAACAAGGAAGAGGGATATAACAATATAATTAACAAGATATGGGTAGTGCATTAGACGCAGCTAAGTTTTCAATATCGCAGGGTTTTACAGGTGTAAGTGACCCTTCGTCAACATTTTCAGCAATTGATAAAGGAATTAAGGACCTTACTGATTGGCAAACAAAAAGAAAAGAAGATAAGGAAAAGCTAGAAACCGATACTGCTACAAAATATAGAGAAGCAGAAAAGCAAGCATATGAGAACTTACCTTCTGGTAAAAATGCTCAGGCTCAGATACTAAGTGGTTTAGAGGAATATAAAGAAAGACTTTACACCAACATGAAGCTAGTTCAAAGAGGTGTTATAGGGGCTAATGATAATCTTATATTTAGAGAGAATGGTACTCAAAGTTTTAACATTCTTTCAGACATAGTAAAAGATTACGACAAACAAAGAGAAGAATACATAAAAGGAGCTGAAGGATATATTGATGAGAAAACAGGGAAACTTGTAGAACCAATATATGGTTCAGTAGCAGCTGCATTGCAAGATATGCAGACTCAGATAGGAAACCCTGATTTTACAAAACTTGGATTTGATTCAAAAGGGAATGGTATTATTACTTTTTATGAAACAAAAATAAATGAACAAACTAGCACTAGAGAGCTTGTTCTTGATAAGAATGGAAATCCTATTCCTCAAAAGGGATTAGATGGGGTTAACTTAATAGCCTACAAAAATGGACGTAACCAAACTGCATTAAGAGTTAACTTAGACCAGAGAACTAGAGACTTGGTTGGAAAAGACAGTCTTTTAGGTAAAAAATACCAAACAATGATATCTCAGGGCGGCATGGTAGGTGTTGTTATAGATGATATTCGTGGTAAAGATGGTAAACAAGTTAAGTCTTTAATTACTAATGCAGCAGGTAATTTAATTACTAATGTCGCTGAAATGGCTAGTGTGTTATCTGATAATGGAGAAAACCCATCACAAGTTTTAAATGATAGAATGTGGGGTGAGGCAAAGAGAAATGGTGCTGACATGGATGAAAAGATACCATACGACTATGTTGATCTTGAGACTGGTGAGTTAAAACAAGGCATGAAGAGTAAGTATATCAAGATAAAGACAGCTAATAACAATCAAATGGTTCCTATACTTAGTGAAGAAGATAGGTTAGCTGCCGAAAGGATAGCTCAATTTTCTGTATACAACTCATTAGAAAGAGGAATTAGTGGTGGCGCTCAGTATAGACCTTCTTCAGATCCAATAGGCGCCAAGCAAGACAAAAGAAATATACAATCAGGGGTAGACCTGTTAAAGAAAATAAATCAATATACTTCAGGAACCCAAGAAGAGGTTACTGGGGCTGGAGAAGGCCTTAATATATCCTCTGACCTAAAGTACCGTTCTGTAAAAGACAAAGTTGAGAAAATTAATGGAGAAAATGTTGTAGTTGGCTTAGACCTTGTGTTAGTAAATAAAGATGAGTCAACAACCCCTGTTAATATTCCATACTATACTAAAAATAAAGAAGGAAAATTTGTAAAAAGACCTTATGTGGATATATTAGAAGACAAGTACAACGCGTTTAAAAAACAGGGCGCTCCAGATTTTGGTACAGTACTTGAGCTTGCTAAATCCCAAGGCATAGACTTAAATAAGACTTTATCTTCAGCTGATAGAAAGAGAGAAAGAGAGGTTGTAAGAAAGGTTGAGGTAACAGAGATTCCAATTATAACACCTACTACCGCTTTAGATACTAAAGGAAGTACTGCTATTAGTTCTACCTTAAAATCAGGTGCTTATACATCAATTACAAGTAATATCCTTGCAAATAACTTAGATCCCAACCAAGGGCCAGATTTAGCGTTACAGTTAGAATCTAGTTTTGGACAGATGGCAGAAAAACAAGGATCAAATCAAGGCTCTAATGTGAAGTTTGAGTTTGACCCAGCAAAGGGAACTATAAGTGTATTAGTTAATGGTCAATCAGTGGAGACACAGAAAATTACTGGAAATGATGAAAGTCTAAAAACAGCTGTTTCAACTCTGTTAACTGCGGCAGCAGAAAAAGGACTTCCTTCAAGAAAAGCAGGTAGTAAGGAAGTTTCAAGTATAAACAAAAAAATTAGAACTATTGCTCAGATTATTAAAGAAGATAATGTAACTCCAGCACAAGCACTTGTAATATTTAACGCACAATAATTATGTTTGAAATTGAAGATTTATTTGAATTAAGTTTAGATGGGGCTTTTAAAGATTTAGAAGAATTTAAGAATTTTGCAAATGGTGTGGATTACGAGACTTTGTTTTCTGTAATAAAACCAGGGGCTTTTAAAGATTTAGAAGAATTTAAATCATCATTATCTGAAAAAAAAAATCAAGTCGATACTCCTTCAGATGGTCAAGAGGAAGTTACGGAATCTATTACAGAGACTCCAACAGAACCTGGCTCTTTGGATTCTTCGCAGGAAAACGTTGAGATACCTGTAAACCCTTTAATAAAAGATGATACTGAACTTTTAATTCCTGAAGCACCGTCTAGGTCAGGTACACTTAAAAATGAAGACGGAAGTGTATCTACTCATAAAATGAAGACCGAAACCGATGGTCAAGGTAATTGGTTTTCATTCCCTACAGTATTTCAAAATGAAGACGGAAGTTTTGTTGACATGTCTGAGCAGGCAAAACAAAACTGGGAGCCTGTATATGAAGAAGCTAAGAAAAGAGGTGAAGTTATAGAGTTTGGTAAAGATGAAAAATCAGCATTAGCATATGGAAAAGGAAGCTGGAAACCTAAATCGAGTGTCTCCACAATAGAGTTAATAGAAACAGATGGTGTATTAACAGATTTGACTAGCAACTTGCTAGATGGTTTATTAGAAAAAAGAACTCTAGCAGTAAAGAAAAATAAAGAAAGAGAGGCTAAATTAAGTCAGGCTCCCTCTATGTACAGGTCTATGCTTGGAGATGACTTTGAGGCAAAAGACGATGATTCTTTATTACAAATAGACGAAGTTTTAAAAGAAAAAATATTAAATGACTTTAACATTAAAAAAGCACTAGAGAACGAAATTATAGACTTATCTATAATAGATGGAGCTTTAAAGGGAAATGAAAATGATATCGCTACCTTAAGAAATCTAGGGGTAAAATCATCTAAAGAAACACAACAAGAAATAGATGAAGGTGATTTAAATAATCCATACAAGTACGAAGGGAAAACCAATATAATAACTCCTGACCAAGTAGAGGGTTCTTCGGTTAATTCTATGTACAACACAAGTAGTCTTCTTGAAATAGAAGGAATGAATATCTTAGATCTTGATGGATATTTAAATGAAAAAGAATATAAAAATCAATACCTAGAATTTGTAGAAAAAGGAATAGTCTCTTCAGACCAAGAAGATTACAACTACACTACAGGATATAGCCCAGCACTTGCATCAGAAAGAATAAGACTTGAATACTTAACGAACTACGTAAACAATCAAGTAGAAAGAAATGTAAAGTCACAAATATTAAACTACCAACTAGAAAACGATGGTAAACTACCTTATCTTGATGGAGTAGAATTAGATTTTACCTCTGGTATAAACGAACAACAATTAACAGCGTACATTCAGGAACAATTTCCGTTAATGACATCAAAGCTAAAAGAGCAAGATGCCAAAAACCAAGAATTGTATCAGGCTATGAAAAATGGTGAGTCTCGTGGAGGAACACAAGCTATTAAACAGGGTTGGAGATCAGTAGAAGACAGAATAAATAATTTCTCTTCTGCTACATATGATTTTGTTGGAGCTGATGATGTGTCTAATCAAATTAGAATGGCCCAAGCTGAAACAGAATTAGATAGAGGTGATTTTTTAAGATACACTTTTGCTAGTGGAAAAGAAGCAGATGTTGATGGTACAGTTTATCTTGTAGATGGTGAAGATCAAATATATGACACTGAGTTAAACCTTAGAGTAACTAACGTTATTACAGAGCAAGAAGCAAAAAAAATTAGAAAAGCAGTTGCTACAGATGGTGTAGAAGGGAGAACTTTCAGTAAAGCAGGTGCTGCCATAACAACAGCTGGTATCGCCTCAGACATGATTCTTCAAATAGCTTTAACTCGTAAAGTTGGGGTTGCTGGACAAGGAGCTAGTGCTTTTTTATCTGCCTTTGACAGAGGTAGTAAGATTGTAAATATAATGAGTAAAGTACCAATGAAAGCAACTACAGCGTCTGCTATGATTGCTCAAGGAACATTATTTTCTACAAACTTAGCGGAGCAAACAAGAAGACAAGCCTTAAGTAATGGGCTATCTGTTTCTCAAGCTGAAGAGCTTTCTAGTATTGCTGGTATTCAGGGATTTGCTTTAGGCTCATTAACAGCTCCTATATCAACACAGACATATGCCATGGATAAAATCTTTGGTAAAGCAGCCAAAGACAAAATAGTAAAAGGTGCGGCAGAAGCTTACGTAAAAAATGGAAGACAAGGCGCTATAAACTTTTGGACAAAAGTAAATAACAAGGCTCTAGAATATGTTAAGAAAACTCCTTTATATGGAAAAGAAGGGGCAAAAGAAGTTGTTCAAGAAAATGTTCAGCAATCAGGTCAAGCTTTTGTTATTGGTGAAAACATTAATGAGGCGGCAGGTAGAGAGATAATGAACGATACCATAACTGGGGATCAATTTATTAATACAACAATACTTTCTTTAGCAGCGGGTTTTATGATGCCAATTGCAGGAGATGTTACTGCTGATGTAAAAACAAACTTTAATAAAAGATTTAGACCAGGCGTTGCTGCAATTGACAGAATGGAGGCCTTATACACTCTTTCAAAAGACGTAGACAAAACAACACAGCTTCTTAATAGCCAAGTAACAAAAGGAGTTTACACAGAAGAGCAAGTAGCTCAAATGTTAGAAAGTATCAATATTTACAGAAGTACTATAAATTTAATTCCATCTAATTTAAGTTCTGAAACAGCATTAAGCGTAATGCAAGATATAGACGCTATAAAAAAATTAGAAAATAAAACTATAAAACCTTCAGAAGATTATTTTAATGATAACACAAAAATAGAAGAACAAATACAAGCCTTAAGAAACAACATAATAACAAAAACTAATTTTGATAATTTATCAAACAAGGGCAAAAGAAAATACAAGGAAGAGGCTGGTAGACAATTATTTAATGAGGCAAGAGAAAGGGGTGAGCAAATAATTGAAATAGATAACGACCAAATTACTGAAAGAGCTATTCAAAATTTTCAAAACACTATTGAAGATACAGCTGCACTTGCATCAGAAAAAAGTTCTGAGCCACAAGCATCACCTGATGTTGAGGAAAAAGAGCGTTTTGTTACCGATAAACAAGCAGAAAAAGTAAACGACTTAATAAATAGACCTGTCACTCTTACTAAGCTAGGTGGATCTAAGCTAGATACGCCAATAGAAGGCGACATGTATGTAGATGGACAACAAGTTGTAGTTGAGGATTCTGAAGGAAATATAATAGAGATTGGTAACGTAGATGAAATTTCAAATCAAACTTTAGAAGAAATAGGCTTAGAGCAGCAAGTTTCTAATGTTAAGACAGATAACGAAGGAAACCTTCAGGTTTTTGATGATGTACTTGTACCAGACAAAGGGGGTATAAAAAGAAATAAAAGAGGTGATGTATCAAGAGTTGTATTAAGAAGTCCTGATGGAAGTAAAACGGTTACGCTAAGAGGTGTTAATGCTGAAGAAGCTGCATATCAAATATTATTAAACGAAGCACAATCTCCTGAACAAGAACAAAAAATTAACGAATTACTAGAAAATGATGAAGAATTCCAAAACGAACTTAGACAAGTTGAAAACAATGTCGAAGCAGAAACAAATCAAGATACTCAGCAGACTTCTGAGCAATCCAGTACCACAGAAAAAAGAACAGAAGAAGAAGTAACTAAACAAAAAGAAGATGCCATTTCAAAGCCAAGCACAAAGGAGCAAGTGCTACCAGATGCTCCAACAAGCACAGAAGGAGGGAAAGACTCCGAAGTGGAATTGCAACAAGTGGGAGAAGGAGACGTTGAACAAGTCACTCCCGACACGCAAGTCCAAGAAGGTGAAACGCAAACCGATAAGCCTAGCGACACGACTACGGAGACAGATGTTGAATTCTTAAAACCAAATGCCCCTGATTCAGCAGGTAGATATGAAAACTATTCTTCTGACAAAGTAGAGGTTAATATTTCGGCTCAAAACGACCAAGGTCAACCTTCTACAGGAAAAAAGACTGATTATAGATTTGAGGTAAGAGTTAATACAAGTCAAGATGGTCAAATGACCAGAAGCAATGCTTTAACTAAAACCTTTAAAACATCTGCTGAGGCTAAAGCTTATGCAGAAAAAATTGCAGCAAATGACGCAGCTAAAACTAAGAAGACAGATACTGAACAAGTAACACAACCTAGTGAGGTAGTTTATGAAATGAATAAGACTGACAAAAAGATTTGGTCTAAGGATTTTGAGATTATAGATAACAGGAATGGTTTAGAGCTTGGCAAAGACGCAGGGAAATGGGTTGTATATAATAGAGTTACTGGAGAATCAGTTGATGCTAAAAGCAAAAAAGATGCTAAAGATATTGTAAATAATGCCCCTGCTTATGCAGGAATATTTGGTGATGGAACAACGGTTGATTCTGAAATGATTGTTACTCCTTCAACGGAAGGTATGAGTGTGAAAGGAAGTAAAAAAGCTCCTAAGATACTTGGAAATAAGCCTAAAATGGTAACTGTCAATGAGTACAACGCCTTAAAAACTCAGATAAAATTAGAGGCTAGAGCAGCTAGAGAAGCGCAGCAAGATTTAAAGAAAAAGAGAAAAGCTGTAAATGAGTTAGTAAAGTTATTCTCTGATGGGCGAAAGGGACAGTTTTCTCCAAAACAGCTTCAGGCTGTTATAAATAGAAGTGAGTCAACAAATTTCTATTCAAGAAAATCTGTTGATGAGTTTTTAGATTACATGGAAAAAGTATTTGATAATGCAGAGCATATTTCTAAAGAAAAAGAAGGCGTATCTATTAAGACTAAAATTAAAAACAAAATAAATAAAGACACTGAAAATTCATTAAAGGTATCTGCAAAAGAATTTTTAAAATTAGATCCTAAAAAGGTTTCAGATATAGATGAGTATTTAAATTACGCCAATACAGTATTAAATGGATTAGGTAAAACTAAGGTTGTTACAAAAAAGGGAGAGAAACAGTTTAAGGTTGCAGACCCTTTTAATATTCAGGATTTAAGGAATTATACTATAAAGCAAAATAAAATACAAGCAGATAATAATTTAAAAAGCGCAAGAGAATATTTTACAGAGCTAACAGGTCTAGACTCTGATAAAATGACTATTGAGGAAATGCAAGACTTAATTAATAAAACCTCAGAAGTCCCAGCCTTAGATAAAGAAAAAATAGAAAAAAATAAAAAAGAAATCAAGAAAGCTTTGTTGGATGCTATTGAAGATTCTAAAAGTGAATTGAACTCAAAGACTCAAACTTTAAACCTAAATGTAAATGACAAATCTGATTTAAAAGAACTTTTAGATTTAGACATAAACAAATTAGATACCAAGAAAAAAATGGAGCTTCTAGATATATTGATTAATTTCAATGTGAATGGCTCTCTTGGAGGTGCAAAATCTTTTATAGCAAAAGCAAGAGGAAATGAAGAGATGGAGAATCTTGTTTCTAAAGGAATAAAAAGTGTTTCTTCAACTAACTCAGCAGGTAGAAGTAGAAATGACCAGCTAACCTCATTACCTTTAGTTTTTGAATTAATGTTTAAAGGACAATCAAAGGCTCGTGAAGTTATGAACGCATTAGGATTTAATGATTTAATGTTTGGTTCTAATAAAGCTAAAAAAGATATTGAGAAATCAATGAAAGAATATTCTGATGTTTTTGGTAAAATAAAAACTAGGAAGGGTAAATACTTTGATCAGTATAATACAACTGAGAGAGGTATAATAGCTGAATTACTAAGAATTGAAGTTGACTCTGAGTTATCTGAACAACAACAATTTAATAATACTAAATCATTAATAAAACAAACATATGAAGCGTATTTTAATACTGGTAATAAATTAGACAATGCTAATGGTAAAATTATTGAGGAGATATACAATAAATTAGTAGACAAATCCTCAAACATTGCTGAGTTAGAGTCTAAGGTAGACCCTGCTAATTTAAAAGGAGTAAACTACGTTATAGAAAACATATGGGGTGAATTAAGACCTCAACTTGTTGCTGTTCAGAAATCAATTTACAATGAAAATTTATCTGAAGATATTAACTTTACTCCAAGAACATATTTTAAAATAACACAAGAAGAAACTGATGAAAAAACAAATTTAGATGATTCATTCTTTGAACCTAAACCTAGAAAAAATCCTTATGATAAAAAATCATCTACCTTGATGAAGGCAAACAGAAGTGGTAACTTACCAAAGGGTAGGGTTTTAAATTTAGGTTTCGATAGCAATAATTTTAATAAAGCTGAAGCTGCATTAACAGATGTTCTTACGGCTAGTGCTATACGTCAAATACAAGGCGCTTTAAATTCTGATTCTTTTAATAAAGTTTTTCCAACTAAGTTAAGTAGAGATGTTGTAAAGCAAAGAATTATAGATTATGTTGATGCTAAAAGGGGTAAAAAAGATATTACTGAAAAAGACCAAAGATTTTTAAGAAGATTAAATAGACTTGCTGGCTTTGGTGTAGCTAAAGTATTAGCAGGTGTAACTCAGCCATTAAAACAATTAGTTCCTTTAGCTAACACATCTATAAATGCAGGTCCAGCTAATACCTATAGAGGAATTATGCTTCTTATAAATGGAGGTATGAAGATTATTGATGAGTCAGGTATGCCGATTGCCAATAGAGGTATTATGTCTCAAGCAGATATAGAGGGATTAAATACTTTAATTGAGAAAGCTGCAAGAACTAAAGGAGGTCAGACAATAGATTTTTTAGACAAGGCAAACAAAAAGCTACTAGATGTTTTATTAGTGAAGTCAGATGTAGTTGCAGCAAGAGCCTCTTTTCTTGCTTATTACATGCAGGCAATGAATAAAAAAGGTGTTGCATCAAACGATATAGATTGGACAAAGCCATTAGAAAGGGACGCTAAAACTTTTGCACAACAACAGGTTGATAGACAACAAAACACATCTGATTCAGATTTGCAGGGTAGACTATTTACATCTCAAAGAAAAGAACCACAAGTTTTAAGAAAAGTACTTTTTCCTTTTGCTAATTTTTTAATCAATCAAAAAAACAGAATGTATTCTGATGTAAGTACATTATTCTACAATCCAGATTTTATCAAAGGAGACAAGACAGCAGCTGCAAGATCTTTAGTAGGGTTAAGTGTAGAGACAGCAATTTTTAACACTTTAGGATACTACATAAGTACTACTTTAGCGTCAATTATTTCTTCATTTATGGGAGGTGAAACACCTGAAGAGGAAGAGAAAAGAAAAATGTATGCTAAAAGAGGGAGAATAGGAAGTGTTGTTGCTGATATTGCAGTTCCACTACCGTTTTTAAATGACACCATGCTTTCTGCATTAAATACAGGAATGGAATTATTAGAAAGCGGAGATGAGGAAGGCGACCCATTTAGGTTTTTCGCTAAAGATGAAAAAGGACTTTTAGACCAGCTTGGAGTATTAGGAATAACCCCTAAGAAAGCATTGCTTCTTTATGAAATGATTGATCTTTACAGGACAGGAGTTGCTAAGAATGTTTATATGGGTAAAAAATCTACTGCCAATATTAATGAGGATGCTAGAGAAAAAATGGGTATTGTTGCCTCTACGTATTTATTATCTTTATTAGGCGGTGGTATAGCTGAAACTAATTACATGGCAGAAAGAGCTTTGAAGTTAGCTAAAAAAACAAGAGAAGGTAAGGCTTTAAAAATAGTTCCTTTTGAAACTAAATCGGAAAAGAAAAGAAAAAAAGAAGAGGAGTTTACTATAAATTCTAATAAAAATAAAGAAGAGTTTACTATAAATTCTAATAAAAATAAAGAAGAGTTTACTATAAATCCTAAGAAAAATAAAGGAGAGTTTAATTTTTAACTTTATCTAATAACTGTTGTAATTTTCTAATCAAAGAGAAGTTGGGTTTATCTTTCAACTTCTCTTTTAGTATTTGCTCTTTAATTTGTTCCATCATTTTGTAAGTGTTCTGCTTCTCTATTTGCATAGTCAGCTATTTTTTTCATGTCAGATATATCGTCTCCTTTTTTTCTTAGTAGGTATTTAAGAATATTCCCTTCGTTAAAATTTAAATCCCAGTGCTTAATTAAATCAATGACATCTAATCCATTAATCTTTCTAGAAGAATATCGCTCGTCTAAAAGAGTTGTGTCTTGTTTATATTGCATTGTCTATAACTTGTATTACGTGTCTTAAGTCACTTTTTTCAAACTCGCCTAGTAAAACGTCATTAACTATTAATAGGTAATAATCTTTTCTTACTTCAATACATTTTGTGTTTTCCATCTTTTAAAATATGTGTGTTAATCTTGCTACTTGTCCATGTTCCATTGAGTGTATAAATCCTTCTACAGCTTTTATTCCACCAACACCATAACCTTTTCTATGATGCCAGGAATCAGATCCGCTTGGTGACCTTAACGACTCAACTGTAATACCATGATAATCTTTACTAGACTTGTGATGTATATGGTGTGTGTAAACATAACGATGCTTTGTATCTGCCCACCACCGAGAGAACTCATTAGCCATTATAAGGGGTAAATCAGCTTGTTTCGCTCCATCTCCATGTGTTGTTCCGATTAAGTTATTACCGTACTTAAAACCTTTCCTATGGGCTATTGAGCAATCGAATGTAATGTTCTTGCTTTTCCTAAACCAAGACTGTATAGAATCCGATAACATGAATCCTGATATGTAGTCGTGGTTACTTGGGTTGTAAACAAAGTGAACATCTGCCACTGCGATTAATGTTTCTAATACATCTACGTAAAGTTTTTTTGCTGTAAGGAAGTTTTCGTACCACATCCCATCAGTATCCTGTGGCGTACCTGCTGTTGTTTTTCGGTGTGGCTCATCGATGTGAAGTAT
>Ga0307375_10002667_pt1 | contig 18113 bp, 40 predicted proteins | sample TR1MG_FD_202531 | JGI IMG/M metagenome (GOLD analysis project Ga0307375, IMG submission 202531) | Soil microbial communities from Risofladan, Vaasa, Finland - TR-1 | ecosystem: Environmental > Terrestrial > Soil > Coastal area > Acid sulfate soil | place: Finland: Risofladan, Vaasa | collected... | reverse complement strand
AGGCGGGGCACTGGTAGGCGCGTCTCTCGTGGCGTGTCCCCGCGGCGTCCGCGGTGTTCCGGGTCCTGGCGAGGGCCAGGAGCGCGGCGAGCCGGTCCCGGTAGCGGATCTTCTGGCAGCTCATCAGGGCCCCGTCTGGGTGGCGATGATCGCGGCGTGGTAGCCGGCCGCGGCGGTCCCGGCGCCGATGGCGGCCACGGCCAGCGGGAGGCCGGCGCCGCGGAGCCGCACGGTCCAGGCCGGCATGACGGCCTCGGCCGGGATCAGCGGGATCACGCCGGCCTGGACGGCGCCGTTGAGCAGGGCGATGTTGTCGGCGTCACCGGCGGCGGGCGTACCGGACAGGTAGGCCAGCACGCTGACCTCGTACAGGCCGGTGCCGAGCGCCGCGGTGACCGCGATCTGCTGCGCGGCGACGGGGGCCGTGACGGCGCCCTGCGCCAGGACGCTGACCGCCGGGTATCCCATCGTGACCTGGCCGATGGGGCTGGCCTGGGGCTGGACCCGGTTGACTAGCACTGAGTAGATGATCTTGGTGCCGGCGGTGGCGTAGAAGGTGATGGCCTGCCCGGACATGTTCTGCGTCAGGGCCGCGCCGGGCGCGATATTCATCTGGCCCTGGCCGCCGCCCGGCGCCGCGCCCTGCGGCCCGGCGGAGGTGACGATGACCCCGGAGCTGACCGACAGGTTGACGACCGCGACCGCGGCGTAGGGGATCCGGTAGGACCGGTCCAGGACCCCGCTCGCGGGGATCGTGACCGTGGCGGTCTCCAGGACCCCGGGTGACCCGCTGTCCTTGATGGCCCGGGCGATCCGGTCGAGGTGCTGGCGGGACTCCGCGAGGTACTCGCGGAGCTCGTGCAGCGGCCCGGGCGGTTCCGGCGGCGCCGCGGGTGTCCGTGCTCGCATGCCCATGCGTGCCTCCTAGGCGGCCGCGGCCGCGGCGGGCGCGGCCGTCTCGATGATCGTGGTGGCGCGGTGGCCGGCGCCGGTGGCCCGGCCGATGCCCCACACGACCAGGCCCAGGCCGGCGACAACCGCGGTGCCCTCCGCGATATAGCGCAGCGTCCCGGATACGATCTGGTCGACGCCCTGCTGGGCGCTGCTCTGCGCCGCGCCGAGCCAGGTCCAGGGCTCATACCACCTGAACCCGCTGCCCGTCGCCGACGTCGTCACGGCGCCGGTGCCGGGCCCGGCGGTGGTGGTGGTGCCCAGGCCGGCGGCGGCCAGGATCGTGTCCGCGTAGCCCATCCCGGCCTGGATGTTCCCCGGGCCGGCGTTGTAGGCGGCCAGGCTGTCCTGCACGTTCCCTCCGAACTGGCCGAGCAGGCTCCGCATGAACCGCGCGTAGGCGTAGAACGCGTCGGGGACGTCGTAGGGGGTGGCGGGCTGGTCGGGGGCACCCGCGGCGTAGGCAGCGAACGTGCCCGGCAGGAACTGGGCGATGCCCTCCGCGCCGGCGGGGGAGAGGGCATTCGGGTTGAACCCGGATTCCGCGCTGATCTGCGCGGCCACCACCGGCTCGGGCAGGCCGGTGTAGGTGGCGGCATCCTGGACGTCGCCCTGGTACTGGGCCGGGACGGCGGTCATTTTGTCTCGAATCCGGTCTCGGGGGTCCAGGACCCGTTCGGGGTGACTGAGACCCGCCACTTGTAGGGGGTCCGCTTCTTGAGGCCCGGGACCCGGGCGTTCAGCGCGCTGGTGGTCTGGTCGGAGACGACGCCGCCGCGGCTGTTGAGCACCTGGTAGTGGTACTGGTGGGCGCCGGGGACGCTGCCCCAGCCGAGGTCGACGTAGGTGTCGTACGGGGTGTCGCTGCTGCGGGACGGCGCCGGGTAGTGCGCCGCGGTCGGCCCGGCTGTCGACCCGGCCGACCCGGCCGCGGTCGACGACTGGCCGATCATCGACTGCAGCCCGGCGATCTGCTGCTCCAGGGCGTCGTAGGTGTTCTGGCTGGTGCTGTCGTAGGTGCCCGGCGTCGCGGTCCCGGTGGCCGTCGCGGCCGGCGATGAGGAGCTGCTGTTCTTGCTCCGCTCGTACAGCGCGATGGTTATCACGGCGGCGGCGAGCGCGCCGCCGGCGGCGATGCCCTTGTGGGCCTGCAGCCAGTTGCCGGCCGGGGCCGGGCGGCCGGGCGGCCTCGGCGGCGCGGGCGGGGGCGGGGTGGTCATGATGATGTCCCGGCCATGATCTGCGCCATCGCCGAGTCCAGCGGCGAGCTCGCGCCGGGCACGCTGGTGCCGGGCAGCCCGCCCGGGGTGATCAGCGGCGTGCCGACCTGCCGCTGGTAGGCCGGATTCCAGCCGTAGAACAGCTGCGGCGGGCTGGCGTACCCGGCGAAGCCGCTGTCGGCGCTGGACCCCGCGATGATCGTGCCCCGCCGGCCGCTGATGCCCGCGCCGTAGATCACGGCGAGGGCGCGGGCGTAGGCGACGGCGATGGGGTGCGGCTGCCAGACGCGGACCAGGACCGTCCGGGCCAGGGACCCGTAGCTGGCCATCTCAGCGGCCCTGGAACGCCTTGACGAGGGTGGCCCCGCCCGACGTCGCGGCTGTGGTGTCCTTCGAGAATCCGGCATAATACACCACGCCGAGGTAAAGGGCAATCGCCCCGAAGCCGTAAAGCAGGAACTTGCGGCCCATCGCGTGACCTCCTTCAGAGCTGGGTCAGGGTTGACAGGTGCGTGGTCGGCGGCGGCTGGGCCGGCGGCTGCGCGGCTGTCGCCGCCACCGGAGGCGGCGCGGCTGTCTTGCCGGCGGACAGGTCGGGGACCAGCGCGGTCGTGGGGCTCATCCACGCCGCGGCGAGCTGCCCCGGGTACTGCAGCAGGCCCGCGATCCCGGACGCGCCCGACGCGGGATTCGCCGACGACGTGACCGTGGCCTCGAAGACGATCAGCGTGAGCGCGCCGGCGAGGACCCCGCTGGGACCGGACCAGTTCATTTCGGCAGGAATCCGAGCCGGGTCAGCGCGTTCCCGCGGGCGACCTGCCAGATGATCAGCAGGCCTGTCAGGACGAGCGCGAGGCCGCTGAACCCGCCTTCTTCCATCAGGCCGCCGTTCCCTGGCTGCCGGCCGCGGCCGGCGCGGCCGCCGAGACGGTGGCGATCGCCTCGTTCTGGAATTTCGCCTTGACCCACTGCCAGGCCTGCGACCGGCCGCCGCGGATCCAGTTCTCGGCGAACCCCCAGGCGAACAGGCCCACGATCAGGCCGCCGAGCGCCGACCCGGGCCGTATCCCGCTGCCCCGCCATGCCGGCGCGGCCGGCGGCGCGGCCGGGGCCGCGGGGGCCGGGGCCGCGGGGGCCGGGGCCGGGGGGGCCGGCGCCGCCGGGGCCGGGGGGCCGGCGTCAGGCCGGCTGGCGTCCTGGTCAAGCGGGCCCCGGTACCCGCCGGCGCGCTCGCGCGCCTGGCGGTCGAACCGCTCCCGGCCAGCGGGCGTATCGGTCCCCAGCAGCCTCGCCTTCCGGGGACCGTGCGACGTGCTCGGCGACGGGTCAGCCACGGCGGGTGAGCTCGCCCTTCAGGAATGACGCCAGGTCCCGGAGCTCGCCCACGACGAAGCCGTGCACGTGGTGCTCGTCCTCGTGGGTGACCATCACGACCTGGGTGCGGGTGACGCCGGGCTTGTCGGCCGGGTGGATGTAGTGGTACCGGGCCAGGTCGCCCGCGGTGAACGACTCGTCGAGGTGCGGCGTCTCGACCGTCTTCGGCGGCTCCGGCGGCGGCGGCGGCGCCAGCGGCGCCGACAGCTGCCCGCCGCCGGCCGGCCCGGCATAGGGCCGCGGCACGGCGGCCTCGGCGGCCTGGCCGGCGACGTGCTGATCCCAGGCGGCTGCCTTCTGCTCCGCCGTCATCTCGGGCTGCTCCGCCATCTCGGGGCTAGTCATGTCCGATCTCCGCTCTCGCTCGTGTCTTGCCGGCCCGGAACTGGACGGATGCGCCGATCAGCCCGAACAGGGTGGCCGCCAGGACGATCCCGCCCCAGAACAGCGGGCTGTCCGGTGACCAGGGCACCGCCGCGCCGTCACCGCCGGACCAGGTGGAGGCGGGCAGCTGCTGGCCCTCGTAGCCGGGCAGCCGCGCGCTGCCCGGCGAGATGCCGAGCATGTTCGACACCGACGCTTCCTGATTGATGACGCTCGACATATCCACCGCCGGCGCCCTTTACGCGGCGGAGCCGATAGCCGCGAATTCCTGCACGTACTCCATGTAGGAATTCGTCAGCGTGACGCCATTCTGGATTGTCTCCAGCAGCCGCAGCTCGGTCGCCGCGCCCTCATCGACGCTGTCACGGAATGCGTTTTCCTTCACGAAATCGTGGATGCCGAACCCCCAGACAGCGCCCAGGTCCGAGTCGAAAGTCGACTCATTCCAGTAACGCTGCGTGGTGCCGTCCTGGTAGGTCTCGGGCTGGGTGTTGCCACCGTAAATCCAGCCGGTCTGCCCGAAATTGGTGAGGTTCCGGACCAGCGGAGCGCCCGGCGCCGCGCCGTTCCAGACCTGCGTGAAGACCCGGAGCAGCTGCTTGCCGACGCCCTGCCCGCTCAGCCGGATCTCGTTGGAGCCGCTGCCCAGCGCCGAGAACCGCGACTGGGTCATCGCGTGGAACGTCGACAGGTCCGGGACGATGATCGACCCGGCGGGGCCCACCGGGATCGTGTACTGCTGGGACGTGGTGTAGAGCGTCCCGGTCAGCACCGCGGTCGCGTTGCCCGTCAGGATGAACAGGTCGGCGATCTGGTCCCAGTCGATCGCGATCTCCAGCGCCGTCGCCGACGTCTGGGCGAAAATAGCCCCGGCGAGGTACTTGTCGTCAAACGCGACGGGGATATACCACTCGAGTTCGACATCGTAGGTGCCCGCGGGGATCGCGCTGACGCCGCTGCCGACGCCCCACGACTCGGCGGCCAGCGACATGGTGCCCTGGTTGACCTGGGTGCCCGGGGACGCGCCGCCCACCCCGCGGGTCACCCCGCGGTCGGTCAGGTTGCCCCTCGACATGATCTGCCGGGCCTTCAGCTTCGCGCCGGAGCAGTTGATCAGGTTGCTCTGCCCGTTCGCGCTGAACCGGACGCTCTTCGGGATGTCCCACGGCCATCTCGCCGAGCTGGCGACGGTCCCGGTGTTCAGCGTGACCACCAGCGACCCGGAGAACTTGAGCTGGAACCCGCTGATGATCCCGCTGGCCAGCACGCTGATGGTGTCGGTCAGGCCGGCGCCCTGGATATTGCGGGTGTCCTGCAGGATCTTCTGGCGGCGCGTCGCCCTGAAAAACCCGGCGGCGTCGACGTTCGCCGAGGGCACCTCGATGCCCTGCAGCGTCTGGGTCGGGCTGGGGCTAGCTGCCATTCGCGCCTCCTCCGAGGTGGGTGAGGGCGGCGAAGCGGATCAGGCCCGGGTTGCCGCTCCGGTGAGCGAGCACCTCCAGGCCCAGGTTGCTCAGGATCGAGACTCCCGCCACGGCACCCCAGAAAAAGATCTTGCGGTGCACGGTCAGGGCTTCTTCGACGCTTCGTAGTGGCTGTAGCCCACTACGACCAGCAGGGCGATCACCGCTGTCGTGGCCAGGTACTTCATGCTCATATGGCGCCTCCCGGGGGGGATATGCGCCCGGCCGGGGCCACGCCCTGGCAGCCGCCCGGCTGGAGGACAGGTACTCCGGCCGGGCGGCTTCAGCCCAGAATGTAAGGCACGGCCCCGATTTACCGGAAGGAAACCGCTCCCCCCGATGGCCGTGGCGCCAGAAACGCTAGGACTCTCACAGGCAAGGACGGGATATCTCATGCCAGACCTGACGATGCTCGACTCCATCTCTGTCGCCAACCTGCCGCCCGGCGCCGACGCGTACCTCGGCTATGTCGGCGGCCGGTGGCCGACATGGGCGCAGCTGGCTGCCCGGTTCCCGTCAGCGACCCTGCTCTCGATGGCGGTCACCGCCTCCGAGGACGCTGCCGGGTGTGATGTCGAGACAGGGGACCTGGTCCCCGCGCAGGTCCCGGCGTGGGTCAGGCAGCAGGCCGGGCGGGGTGTCTGGCGTCCCGTCGTGTACGCGGGCGTGGCGACGATGCCGGCGGTCATCGCCGCGCTCGGGGCCGGCGGCCTCGGCCGCGTCCGGCTCCTGTCCGCGCATTACGGCGCGGGCCAGCACATCTGCGGGCCGGGCAGCTGCGCCTACCCCGGCGTGCCCGCGATGGACGGCACCCAGTGGACCGACACCGCACCCGGTGTCAGCGGGTCGCTGATCGACCAGAGCGCCCTCATCCCCGGGTTCTTCAGCCCCGGGTCATCATCACCATCACCCCTGGAGGAAAACATGATGCTGCTGGGCGGCCCCGACACTGACACCCCGATCCCGCTCGCCCCGGGCGATAAGACGGTCTGGCTGGCCGCCGTCGGCGAGACCCGGGTGAACTACCAGTTTCGCGGCCACGCGATCATCCGCGGCGTCCAGCTCGGCTGGGCCGAGGGGTCGAAGGCCCTGACCATCCCGGCTGGCAGCGAGTTCCTCCGCGTGTACCGGCCGGCCGGCCCGGACGTGCCTGTCGCTGTCCGCGTCAGCGGCTAGCCGCCCGGGGCGCGGCCGTCAGGCGGGGACCTGGCCGTACATGTTGCTGCCGCGGCGCCACCGCGGCAGCGCCGCCATGTGCACCAGCTCCTCGGTCTCGCGCTCCCAGATCATGTGCTCATAGGGGCCCAGGGCCTTGTTCATCAGGTCGAATTCGGCCTGGTCAACGCCCATGTTCCTTGCCAGCGCCTCCCGGTGCTCCCGGTTCAGGAGCCGGAACGTGACGGTCCGGTCGGCCTGCGCGATGCACAGCGGATCCACGTTTTTCGCCTCGGGGCCGGCCATCAGCAGGGACAGGTCGGTGTGCCGGCCGTGGTGCAGGGCCCGCCGCATGCCGGGCCCGGTCTTGTGCGCGTTGCAGACCTGGCCGATCTCGTCCAGCCAGCCCAGCACCGGGCGGGTCCGGCCGGTCGACGGGTCCCGGCCGCGCTGGGCCAGGCCCACGCACCGGTCCATGTCCGCCCAGGACTCCTCGTCGCCCATGTCCGGCCGGTAGACCAGGGTCATCTGCCGGGCCTCGGTCTCCTCGTCCCGCATCCACTCCGGCCAGCTCCCCGGGATGGGCGTGGTGATCTGGTGATGCGGGATCCCGTCCCGGCGCAGCGTCTCGGTCACGTCGTGGGTGACGTCGATAACGAGACGGTCAAACGGATAAGAATAGAACATGTGCTTGCAGTACTCGCTCTTCCCGCTGCCCTTGATCCCGCACACGTAGACGTAATACGACTTTCGCGGGTCAGGTGGCACGGGCCGGGCCTCTCAGCACCCCGTCCCACACGTGATTCTGGTTATCGATTTCCAGGCTCAGGTGCAACGTCCCGCCGGGGAAGAATGTCGCTGTCATCACGACGATATCGGTGCTGGAGTAAAGGACTGCCTCGGACCGATAGGGCCCGTACTGGGCGCAGCTGGCGAAGATGCCGGACGCCCACTCGGAGACGACCATCGGGCCGCAGCCGGGCTGCAGCTGCTCCAGCACCCGGCCGGCGATCGCGTCGGCCTTCAGCCGCTGCCGGCCGGTCAGGACGGGCGGCTGCGCACCGGTCACTTCAGCACCTCGGATATCGCGGCTTCCCACGCCTGCCGGGTTGTCGCCGGCAGCGCGTCCCAGGGCGGCATGCGGTCGCCCTGGAAGTTGAGGCCCCCGGTCGACTGGCCGTACGCGCCGTAGGCGGACCGGGCCAGGCCGGCAACGTCGGCTGGCTCCGGCTCGGTCTCGCCGGCCAGGTACTCGAGCAGGCCCGCGGCGGCGGCCGCCAGCGCCGCGGTGGCATGCGCCAGTCCCATCGCCGCGACGAACTCGCGTACATCCAGGCTGGTGCCCTTGTAGGCGGCGGTGCTGAGGTAGTGGGCGGCGGCCCGCTGCTCCTTGCGGGTGCTGGCGAGGGCCTCCCGGAGCGGGCTCATGCCGTCGCCGCGGCGGCTGAGAGGTCCGGAGCATAGACCTGCCCGGGCACGACCTGCTTGCGGCGGCGGCGGCGGATCCGGGGCAGCCACGCCGCGAGGTGCCTGGTCGAGTAGATCGCCAGCGGCACCAGCGCGCTGATGATATCCGAGATGTCGCTGGCGTCCCCGGCGGGCAGGTCCGGGACCCGGCGGGCGAGGATCCGGCCGAGCGGCTCGCCGACGCCCTTAGCCTCCTCCGGGGTGGCCAGCCACACCTTGTCGTCGTCATCGACGGCGGTGGCGTGGTTGAGGGCCTGGCCGACGCCGGCAAACGCCGCGCTGACGGCCTCGCCGATGCTGGCCGCGGAGACCTTCGCGGCCGGCGGCCTAGGGGACGATCCCGGGGTACGGGCCCCCCGCGGGCCGGGGTCCGCGGGCGGCCCGTCGTGCTCGCCAGCCGGGACCTCGTCCGGGTTGAGCGGGCCCGGCGGGTCGGTCACCGGCTCCCACCCCGGCAGGTCCGCCGGCTCTGCCTCCGGTCCCGGGCCCGGCTGCTGGCTCGGCTGGCTGGGCTGGCTGGGCTGGCTGGGGCTCATTCCGGTACCTCCGGGGCTTGCTGGCGGGGGGACGCTTCGCGGCCGTGCCGGGCCGCCCGGGCGCGGCCGGGGCGGCAGGGGCGGCCGCGGGGACGGCCGGGGCGGCGATGCGGCGGCTGACGATCCATCCGTCGCACCCGTCCTTGCCGCACCGGGCGCGGTGGGTGAGCCGCTGCCGGCCGTCGTCACCGCGGGGCGCGTCAGTCTCGCGAATGTAACCGCACTTGCGGCACGTACCCCGGAGCCTCAGCGGCGCTGACCTGCGCATGACGTCAATATGCAGGCCACGGGCCTGTTACCTCCAGGTAATCCCTCCGGGGAATCACACTGGTGATCATGGACGCCACGCTGTCGCTGCTGCGGGCATCCGCCGAGCGGATAGCGCAGCTCCAGGATCAGCTCGCCGACGAGCGAGCCCGCAGGAACCAGCTCGTCGTCGCCCTGGTCGACCAGGGCGTCAGCCGCCGCGAGATCGCGGCGGCCGGCCGGATGAGCCCCAAGTCAGTCTGCGTTCACCTCAGCGACTGGGGCTGAGCCCGCTGCCTGCCGGTAAGCGGCCAGTGCCTCGGTCAGGATCGCGGCCAGCGGAACCCCGCGCCGGGCGGCCTCAGACCGGGCCCATGCCGCCAGCTCGGCTGGCGCGTGCCAGCCGAGCAGCGGGTACTTGTTCTTGCTGGTCATCAGCGCTGCGAGAGGTCGCGCGGCGGGTTAGCGCACATCGCCGCTGATGGTGTCGTACATGGCCCACTGGGTGATGAACGCCTCGACCGCGTCGCGGACCTCGGCGAGCGTCGGCCGGTCGAACATCGAGTCCAGCTCATCCCATGTGCAGCCGGACTGCTCTAGCGGGATCCCGCAGGCGAACTCGAGCGTCGCGGCCTCCTCTGGGGTGAGCGCGCCGGTCCCGGAGATCACGGGCTGGCGGCGCAGCGCGCACCGGCGGGCAGGCGCGCATACGGTCGGGCTCGGGCAGTCCTCGCACCACCACGGCGGCTCGGTCTGCGCAGCCTCCGGGAGCATGTCGCCGGCCAGGTAGGCGGGCTGGTCGGCGATCTCGAAGCCACCCGCGGCCCACGTGCTGGTCATCTTGCGCTCCTTGCTGGCCTCGATAGCCGCAGATGATCCGTGCGGTACCCGAGCGGCCCCAGGAAGGCGGCCAGCTCGGCGCGGGCCGCAGCGCGGATCAGCTCATAGTCGGCGCTGGGCACGCCGACCTCGAGGGCGTCTGGGCTGACCTGCCCGGATTCCAGCCCGCGGGCGAAGCATGCCATCACGTGCTCGCCTGCCGCCACTTTCCGCGCCGCCCATGCCTGGACGGCGGGGTCAGCGAGACAGGGAAGGGCCGCGACGAACTCCCATGCGGCACCGTCCGGGTTGACCTGGCCGTCCGGGTGGGCGGGCACCGGGTAGCGGTACTCGCCGGCCGGGATTCCCTTCAGGATCACGGTGCTGGTCATCTTGCGCTCCTTGCTCTCGGGTAGTTACTACCCTAGCCGGAGGTAGTAACTGCCGTCAAGCGCTGGCGATGACCGTGATGCATTGTCTTGGACGGCACGGCTGTCATTTGCCATATTATGTCCGTTTCTCGGTACCTAGATAATCCGCCTTATCGCGGATGCTCCCCCGATGCTCCTCATGGTTGCCGGGGTCGGTCAGGTAGGCCAGCCGCCACCGGTCCACCTCGGCCGCCTCGATCCCGACGGTGGCCGGCCTCCCGGGCCGCGCGTCCAGGCAGCCGCGGGCGATCTCGCGGTAGATGGTCGACCTCGGGATCCGGGTCACGCGGGCCAGGTCGAGCACGGTCCAGGGCCTCCCGGGGACCTGCAGCTCCGGTACGGAGGTCGCCGCCCAGTCGCGGGTCTCGGCGGTCAGGTGACCTTCCAGCCGGGGCAGGTCGCAGCCGAGGATCCGCGCGTCCATCAGCCACCAGGCGAAGCCGTCGCGGCCGGCGGCCAGCTCGTCGCGGTACTGGCGGAGCCGGAGCACGACCGTGAGCAGGTCCATCTGCAGGCCCGTGGGCGGCGCGGTCACCTGGTCACGCTGCCACGGCACGGCCGGCGGGCGAGCCGGCCGGAGAACGGCTCCTCGCACTTGTAGCAGCATGGCCCCGCGAAGCTCAGCAGGGTCTCCATGTCGAGCATGAGCTGCCCGACGGCCAGCGGGTCGCTGACCAGGTGGCCGCTGATCATCACCCATAGGTGCTGACCGGGCTTGTCGGCCCGGGCGAGCCGCTGCTCGAGGACCTCCAGGGATACCGGCTCGTAGTGCAGGCCAGAGCCGGTGACGGCGTAGTCGCCCATGATTCAGGTTCCTTTCCGGCGGCGCGGGCGCGCCGCCTGGTAGTCGGGGGTCGGGCTGGTGCCCGGGGTCCGGTCCCGGGCGGTGTGCTCGGCGCGCTGCCGGTCCCGCTCCGGGTGCGCCGCGGCCCGGGCCGCCGCCTCGGCGTGATCGGCGAACAGGACCGGGCGGCCGTCGGCCGGATCCAGCCACAGCGACAGCCGCCAGCGCAGCAGGGCCGCCGGGAAGCGCATCCGGGAGGGATCCGCGGCATGCTCGCGGCCGTCCGGCCAGTGACTGACCGCGTAAAGCCACATAGGGGGCGTCCAGAGCGCCGCGGCGAAAGGACGCCAGGCAGCGGCGACTGCCCTGTCGGTGAGCTTTTCGGCGCCCGGGCCTGCCGCCAGGGCGCGCCGGACAGCTGGTGTAGGAGGTGAGCCCGCGCGCAGCGCGGTCTCACCTGGCTCTTGACCCGCGTTTTCCACAGCTTCTCGCGCGGGGTAAGTGCCGGGGGGGCCTACAGGTGTGGGGGGGCAACTTAGCGGGGACGCGGGCGCGGCGGCCCGGGCAGGCTGCTTTTTTGCCGGCCAGCGGGGCAGCCGGGGTATGACCAGCAGAAAATGCGCGGCGTCATTGCCGGAGTACTGCAGGCCCGCCGCGGATGACTTGCGGCGGGCCTCCTCCGACCGGCCCTGGCGGAGCAGCCGCAGCCAGCCCCAGTCCTGCAGGATCGCCCGGCATGCCCTCCAGGTGGAGATGCAGTACCCGGCGAGCCGGCGGACCTTCTCCCGGGTGGGCCGGGTCGTGGCGCGCGGATCCGAGTCGGAATCGGCCCAGGAAGCATCGCGGGCCAGGATCTGCATGGTGGCCACCAGGTTCGCGGCGCGGTCCGCGCGCACGGTGCCCAGCCTCGGGTCGGCGTGGAACGCGCGCATGAGCTCGCGGCGGGACCGCGGCCGCCGGCCGCCCGGCGGCAGCGCCCGGCCGATCTCGTACCGCGTGACCGGGTCATGGCGGCCGCGGCTTTCCGGTGGCAGCAGCCGCGCCAGCGGTACCGGCGCGCCGCGGCGCCGCCGCCGCGGCTTAGGCGGCGGCATTGTCCTGCTCCCCGGCCGCGCGGCCGAGGTACCGGCGGGCGGTCCGGGCGGACAGCCCGAGCCGGCGGCCGGCGGCCGCGCCGGTGATGCCCGGCTCCGCGGCGGCCAGGGCGGCCACGGCCGCCGCGATATCCTCCGGTGACCGCTTCCCCTGGCCGCCCGCCGCGCGGTCAGGAGAGCGGTCACGGGCCCGGCCGGGAGCGCGGCCGGCAGGCGACTCCGTACGCCCGCCGGCCGGGGACGGCCGGGCCCGGCGGATGCCCTGGATGGCCATCTCAGCCGACCCGATGAACGCGACCGCCGGCCAGCCGGACACCGCCGCGGCCACGACACCGTGCGGCCACCCGTAGAGCACGTTCGCGGCCAGCGTCGCGGCCACCCCGCACGTGAGCATGGCCTGCGGCAGCCACCCGGCCGTCACCCCGGCCCTGGCCGCGCCGAGCATCTGCAGGGATGCGGCGGCCACGGTCCCGTCGACGGACAGCGGCAGCAGGACAGCGGCCAGCCAGCTCTGGTGATCGATCGTCGCGAGCGTCTCGATGTGCACGTAGGAGACGACCGCGGCGATCGCGGCCACCAGCAGCACCGCCGCGGCGGCGAGCCGCCCGACCCACGCATCACTCACCGGCCGTCGATCACGAGCGACCCCGGCGGTGCCAGCGCCGGGTCCGTCGTGACATAGACCCGGCCGGGCCTCGGCAGCACGGCCGACTGGCCGTCAGATCCCAGGCCCAGGATCAGCTGCCCGGCCAGGGACCGGGCGGCCTCATTGACGATCACCTGGACCAGCTCCTGCGCGCTGCCCGCGCCGATCAGGGCCGTCGTGTACTCCATGACGCGGTCGAGCTCGCCCTGGAAGAAATCCAGGGCGTCCTGCGTCACGTCCTCGATCCGCTCCACGCCGGCACTGACCGCCAGCGCGATGGCCTGCTCGGCGAGCCGCTGGTGCCCGGCGCGGGCCCGGTCCAGGTCCTGGCGGACCTCGCGCTGGGCGAGGCGGAGGTCCTTGACCGCCTCATGAGCCTGCCGGGTGAGCTCCCGCAGGTCGTCCGCCCCGGCGCCGGCGGGCCGTTTCGGCCGGCCGCTCACGGCCGCCTCCGCCGGCGCCAGGCCGCCAGCGCCCGGCCGCCCAGGAACTCCAGGCCCCGCCACGCCGCCAGCGCGAGCAGGAACGGCGCGAGCAGCGCGCCGCCGTTCACGGCCATCTCTCTCATGACGGCCGCCGCATGGCCAGCAGCGCGAAGATGGCGACGGACGCCATCCAGCACAGCACTTCCCAGGCCCGGACCTGGCCGCCGGCCAGAACGCTGACCGCGACGGCCGCCGCGCTCAGCAGCACCGCGCCGGTCAGCAGCCGCCGGTACCATGCCGGGCTCACCGGCAGGCCCGGCAGTGCCGCAGCGCCCCGTCGAGGACCTGCGCCGCGAGGTACATCTCGTCCGAGAGCTGGGTCAGCCCGGCCGCCTGCTGCTCGGCCATCCCGGCGGCCCTGGCCGCCCGCAGCCGCCCCCGGATCGCGTCCGGGTACCCGGCCAGCGACCGGCGGGCACCCTGCACCGCCAGGTCCGACACGGGCGGCGGCAGCAGCTCCGGCCGGCCGGAGACGCGCCGGCCCGGGTGCGGGGCCATCCATCCCGGGCGCCTCACCGGTCCGCCAGCAGCCGCCGCCAGGTCCGGCCGGCCACGATATCGCTCACCGCGGTAGCCGAGACCCCGTACGCGGCGGCCAGCTCCCGCTGCGTCACGTCGCCGCCGTCATAACGCCAGCGGATCTCCCGGACCTGCACGTCGGTGAGCCGGGCCCGGCCGTCCGGACCCGGCAGGTACTCATCAGCGTCACCCACCGTGCCGTGCACCAGCTGCATCACCAGAGCGGCCTCCCAGCTGCCCGGCCGGCCGTCGACCAGCGCGTCGCTGGAGCCCAGCCGGCCCGCGGCCTCGGCCAGCACCCGGGCGAGCCACCCGCCGAAATCATGCTGATCGCGGGCGGCCCGCGTGATCGCGGACACGGCCTGGCCGGTATAGGCAGAAGCCGCGGTCATGACCGGCCCCCGGCCAGGCCGGCGGCCGTCTCCTCGCACCAGTGCTGCGCGGCGCTGCGCGTCGCGCACTTCTCCCCCGCCAGCTCGGGCGACGGGCCCCAGGAGCCCGCCTCGTCCCGGCACCCCATCAGGCCCCGCCAGGACCCGTCAGCCAGCCGGCTGGCCACCATCAGCACCACCGGGCCGCCCTCGTAGATCTCCGCCACGGCGATCCACGAGGACTCGGTGTCATCCGTCCGCGCCCACGCACCGAAAATCCTCATATCCGCGCTTCCTTACCGGTAGTAATCAGCACGGCCAGGAACTCGGCGTGGTAGCCGAGCATCCCCAGCTGCGTCAGGATCCAGCTGCGGTATTTCCAGTCGTCGGCGCCGGCCGGCGGCGTGACCGCCGCGAGCTCGCGGATGCGGTCGACTGATACCTGCACTGCGCCCGGCAGGGCCGCGGGCGCGGCCTCGGCGGCCCTGGCGAGGACCTCGGCGTGCTTGCGGAGCTCGTCGAGCAGCATTTCCAGCGAGCCCATCGCCGAAGCCGGATCACTGATGTGCACGTCGGTGATCTCGCGGACGCGGGCCGCTGAGTCGCTGATGGCCTTGTCCAGCACGCCGGGCGGGAACTCGTCCAGGGCATCGGCGAGCGTACCGATCACAGCAAGTGGCCTCACGACCCGCGGCGCGGCGGCCGACTCGGGCGCCAGCAGGCCCGCGGCCCGGCTGACGGCCGCGGCCAGGGACTTGGCCCCGCCGGCGTCCATGATCAGCCAGATCAGGGAGCCGTCGCCGGGCCGCGTCAGGAGACCGACGGTGCCGGCCAGGTCCTGGAGCTCCCATTGCGTGTCCGCGTCCAGGTGGATCGTGATGTTCGATACGACGCTCATGACCGCACCCCACCGATCTGCTGGAGCTGGTCGGTGCTGATGGGGATGAGGCCGCGCATGCGGCGCGAAAGCGACATGTCGCTCCAGCCGGGCGCGTCGCCGGCGTCCGGCTCGTTGCGATCCTCGCCGGCCCCGGAGGGCCGGTGCTGGGGGAGCACCTCGCGATAAAGTCGCAGCGCGTCGGTCAGCATCGCTGACAGGGCGCCGCGGTGGCCGCGGCGGGCGGCCTCGGCCCGGGCCCACTCCCCCAGCTCGGCTGGCGGATGCCAGCTGAGCTGGGGGACCTTGTTCCGGCCCATCAGTGGTAGCCCGGGCTGGTGTCAGCGTCCAGCGCCTCGGCCTCGGCCTCGGCGTACTCCGCGGCCGTCTCTGGCGTCTCGTACGTGTCGCCCACCAGGACGGTGCCGGCCGGCCGGAGATCATCCAGGATGTCCCAGTAGACCTTGTCGCCGAGGTCGGTCGTGATGGTGACGTCGAATCCGGGCTTTGAGCTGAGCAGTCCGAGGCCGTAGAGCGCATTCGTGGCGGCGAGCTGGCCCTCGCGAGGCTGCCAGCTGCACACATCATGCGCGGCTGCGAGAACCTTCTGCTCGGCGGCCGTGAGCTTGCGGACCGCGTGCCAGTACGTGACCTGCTCGCCGATAGCGGCGGACATGTCGGTGTAGCGGCGGTACGGGTCACCATGCCCGGCTTCCGCGTTGGCTCCTGCCCGGATCTGGTGGCCGCGCGAGTAGGCCGTCTCGACGGTCTGGCCCTGGTCGCGGCCGGGGACGGTCCAGGTGATGCCCTGCGGGACGGCGGACCGCGGGATCCGGAAGTAGACGGTCATCGGGGTGTCCTCTCGATCGGGGTGTGTACCCACATACATTACCTATGTACCGGGTACACGTCAAGACACCGTCAGGGGGAGCGGCGCCGGCCCAGCCACCGTTCCGCCAGCCACCACAAGGCCAGCGGCGGCAGGACCACCCCGAGGACCGCCCCGGCCGCCAGCCGGCCAGCAGGCGCTCGAGACCGGCCAGGTCAGGTCACCGGCATCAGGTCGATGAACGAGCCCGCCTCGATCGCGGGCGTCCCGCTCAGCGTTCCCGCCTTGACAGTCAGGCCGAAATTGCCTGCCGCACTGATATTCACTTCACCATCGAAATACAGGTACGCGGTTGCCCCGGCTCCGATCGTCATCGTAATGCTCCCGGATCCGAACGTGATATTCCCGTAGTTCGGGGCCCCTACGAGGACAGCATTCGTATAGATGCGGTTAACTCCGCCGCTGCCGAACCCGCCCGTGCTGGCAAAAGTGATGGTGTATGTCTCGGACGCGCTGCCGCCGACCAGGTGCACCACGCCGTGCACCCGGTAATTGCCGCCCGCCGAGACGCCGAAGCCGGACATGCCGATGATGTCAGCGGCGGCGGCCGTGATGCCCTGGGCCGCGTCGACAATGCCGTGCAGGCAGGCGGTGTCATACACATTGCCGTCTCCCGGTGCGACCGTCAGCGGGGCCTGCGCCTGGATGAAGGGGCCGGCGCTGGCGGTGCCCGCGTACAGCTTCAGCTCAGCCGAGCCATTCGCCCCGTCTGACGGGCTCTGGATGATGGAGGCCAGCGGCGCGTCCTGCGTCGCATACGTCGCGGGGTTAGCCACCGATCCCGGAGTAGACATTGTCAGCGAGCCGCCGTCGCAGACAGCTTGATATCCCGCCAGCACGCTCTGGACGACGACGCGGCCCAGAGCCGGGTCGAGCCAGACATAGGCTCCCGCGTCGGCGCCAATTCCGAGCGCCATCAGCCCCTTCTTGTACGGGTTGCTATAGATATCCGTCCCGGCCGCGTTCGCGATGGCGAGAATCAGGTTCCCGGCCGCCGGGGTCGCGCCATAGAAAAACTCGCCGTCGCTGTCGATGACAAAATCGGTGCCGTCGAACTCCGTGGCGGTGAGCAGGCCGCGGAAGGTCCCGGAATTGAACTCGGCCGAGCCATCGGCGAAGATCGCCCAGCCGGACACCCCGGGGACATAGTCGGGGGACTGCAGGTAGGTGCCGGTGCCGCCGAGGATGTACTTGCCGGAGAACGTGCCGCCCAGGACCTGCTCGGCGGGGACGAGCCGGAACGCCATCAGGGGCGCCCGATGATCTTCTGCACGAGCTGGAACTGGGCGGCGCAGGTGAAGACATTGCCGGGCGCGGCGCCGGTGACCACGACGGTCAGGCAGCTCGTCGGCAGGATCGTCAGGAAGCTGGGGTACTCGCTGACCCCGATGATGCCGGGCGGCAGCGGGGTGCCGTCGCGCTGCCGCTGCGCTATCGGCGTGTCGCCCTGGTACACGCCGACCGTGCACTCGGCGGTGTGGTTGCCGACGACGGCCAGGCGCTCGAGCCGCCAGTACTGGCCCTGCTGCAGATAATCCCAGGTGATGGTGGCGATGCCGTCAGCGGCGGCCGTCGCGGTCCGCTCCTGCTCGGCGTAATCAATGACCTGGAGAGTGATGCCCCTGGTCAGCGCCGCGGGGACCGGCAGGCTGGAGGCCACGGGTTACCACCAGGAGAACGGGCGGGCGAACCAGGGCAGCTCGATGCCGCGGCCGTCGTAGGCGTCGCGGATCAGCAGGGATCCGCAGACGAACGCGGCGATGCCCAGCCCGATCTCGGCCTTGCGGCTGCGCAGCAGCCCGGTCCGCCCGGCCATGAGGTCAGTTACCCGGGCAGGCGGCCCGGGCCGCCTCGTCGTCGCGCTGCCCCCAGCCCTGCCGCCAGCCCGACCGGAATGCGTGGTCGACGACGTCCGGGAGCAGGGGCGCACTCACGGCGCTGTAGCAGGGCTCGCCCTCGTCGTCGAGCATGGAGGCCTCGGCGGCCTCCCTGATCTGCCCGGCGCCGGCGATCATGATCAGGTAGCCGAAGAGGGTGATCATGATGCCGGACCTGAGCAGCCTGAGGCCGTCGTCGTGCTTCCGCTTACTGCGGTCCATCGGGGGTCTCCTTCGGGGTGGTGGTGGGTCCGGGGTGGTCCCGGATGTGGTCGAGGAGCACGTCCGTGAGCAGTTCGACGGCGTGCCGGAAATCGCGGATGGCGGCGGAGGCTTTCCAGGCGCCGCCGATCAGGCCGCCGCCTGTCAGGAGCTGGAGCCAGCTGCCCCAGGACCCGTTCATGGCTGGCTCGTCAGGTGCCAGCCGCGGCAGGCGGGGCACTGGTAGGCGCGTCTCTCGTGGCGTGTCCCCGCGGCGTCCGCGGTGTTCCGGGTCCTGGCGAGGGCCAGGAGCGCGGCGAGCCG
>Ga0307375_10002666_pt1 | contig 18117 bp, 15 predicted proteins | sample TR1MG_FD_202531 | JGI IMG/M metagenome (GOLD analysis project Ga0307375, IMG submission 202531) | Soil microbial communities from Risofladan, Vaasa, Finland - TR-1 | ecosystem: Environmental > Terrestrial > Soil > Coastal area > Acid sulfate soil | place: Finland: Risofladan, Vaasa | collected... | reverse complement strand
CAGTATAAGCAGGATATAAACCTCCAACAATTCCTGAGGTTAGACCAAGTGAGATTGCTATACCGATCACAAAGAAATCAAAAGCAGGTTGTACGGTAATAGATGTTATATTTGAAACAATGAATGAAGCTCCATATGATAGAAGAATACCACTTAAAATGCCTAAAATACTTCCTAACATACTCAGCAAAATTGTTTGATAGAGAAATATACGAATTATTTGAAATTGACTAGCTCCAATTGATTTTAGGATAGTAATTTCTCTTTCGCTTTCTTTAACAATTGTGTGCATGATATGAAACATTCCAAAGATCATTACTATAAAAATAACAATGGCAAGCAACCAAATACTTAAAACTGTCCTTAAAATTATACCATTCACAAAATCCGCTAACTGATTTTCTCGTTGAATATTAAGTTCTGGATTTTCCATTTGGAGATCTTGTATTGTTGAATCCGCTTTTGTAGCATCTTTTAACTTAACTTCAACTACCGAATACTTTTCTATCAATTCCGGGTTCAAATTATAAGTTAGATTTAATGGTGCTAAGAGCTCAATATCATACTGAATGTTAGATGTAATGAAACCAATTATGGTTATTTCTTGATTTTTTATCCCAAAAGAAAGTGTAATATTTATGGGTAAATCCTCATAGGTAATATTTAGAAAAGAGGCTAACAGGCTTCCCATAAGTAATTGATTATCTGAAAAGGTTTTTCCCACTAAAATTTGATATGTAACTGCTTTTCGGAAATTCTGAAATAGTGAGTAATTAATTCCTCTCATCTGTACTTGAACTACAGAAGTATTTATAGAAACATTCAAGCTCAAATAAGTTTCAGGTGATACTTTTTCAATATTCTGGTGATTTAAAGAAGATATTGTTGAACACGCAATAAAACTTGTATAATAATCATCTTTTCCCTGTTCAAGCAATATTAAATACTGCGCATATTGATTTGATTGCGCTAAATTATTTAATTGTGTATAATAACCACTGATTATGGGAATTGGAGTAACAATTAACCCAACTGCTACCGTAATCCCAATAATTGCTGCATATGTTCTCTTTTTTCTATGTAAAATTGATTTAATTGAAAAATTTATGAGGCTTCCGACTTCAAACTGGATTAGACTCATTAATCCGATTAACCCACTTAAAATACTCCAGCATAATCCTATTCCTATTAATAGTGGGCCCAATTCATATTTAAAACTTTGAAGAAAAAATTTATTCAATAGATAGAACACTAGAATTAATAGGGGGGTTCCACTAAAACCCAATGCCGAAGCTATTCTTTTTACTTCTAATTTTTTGTAACGTGCAATAAGAAAGCTTATAAGTAGCAAAAGAGCACCAATGGCTATAAGCGATAGAACAAAAAAAAGAGGTGAAAAAGAGATCCAGATAATAATCCCAAGTAGACTAAAAGAAAAGGATAAATGCGGAAAATACTGCATAAAAAATGGGAATGTACTAGTACTTAAGACGAAACTAAGTAAGCCTATGCATAGAATAAATATTAAATATCCCTGCCATAACTTAGAACTTTTATAACTTCTCGAATAAGTTTCCCCAGAAAAAAAAAGGGCACCTCGTATTTTGGATAAAAAACTTAATTCATGTGCTCTGTTTTTTAGTGCTTGATTACTAGAATTTTTTAAATTCATTTAATTCATCAGTTCTCTTAATTAATGATAAAGTTCTCCTAATTCAAATAATATAGTTGCTGTCTTTTCTTCCTGATTTATCTCATATGATTTCAAGAAAACTGGGCGCTTGATATTATAGGCTAACAACATTGCAACGAAACAAGAAATTGGGCACCCCACACGGGTTCTTATATCACGTATTTCATAAAATTTATAGTGTTGTGTAAATAAACTTCCAGTAAATATTAATTCATAACGACCTTTATCTTGTTTAATAAAATCTATTATTTTAACTAAATTTAGTTGGTCTTGTACCAACTCTTGAATTACAATTCCAATTGTATTTACATCATTTTTAGAAAAATCTATATTATTTTCATTAATTACTGACTCTAATATGCTATTTCCTGTAGATTCAAGTATAATTCCTTTATCTAAAATTTCAAATCTATCTTCTTTTAATTCATCAGGTGAAGGAAGAGTTTTAGATTTTGTATTAGAATGAAATGGAATAAATTGAAAAACTTTCTCATTTGTAGGTAAAAATACACTATAATTTTCAAGATCCCATTTCGATAATGTATTTATTAAGTTCAAAGATACTGTCTGGTACACAGAATTTAAGAGATCCAAATGATGCGTTTTCGGTGAATAGATAAATATTAAAAAAACAGCAAAACTAAATAATGCAATCGCGAAAAAACTTAAAAGAATAAATTGAAAATTTGCAATAAAAAAAACTGCACCTATAATCAATATACTCACACTCAGGAAAATTAAGAAAAATCCGATAAACTTCTTCTTGTATCTCTCTAATTTTTGATTTTCTTTCAATAATTTTTCATTATCTTTTTTATATTTATTAAGAAGAATTTCCATTGATTTAATACTCATATTATTCTCTAGTTCTTTACTCATTTAATCACCAATTCTTATGTTTTAGATATTTTTATTTGATTTGTGAGAATAATTTCTATCTCCAAGGGTGATATATTCAGTAACTTTGCTATTTGATAAATATCGCTTGTCTTTAATTGTGGGATTATATCTAGAACAAATTTTTCTAATTTAGGTTTTTTAACAAAAATACTATCATTTTTCTCATTAAATACTAAATATCCATCGATTTTTTTTCGTTGAAGGCATAGACTAAGATGTTTCTGGATAATAAGTAAATCTTTTTTCAGATCTTTCGATATCTCTCTTATAGTAATCATATCATGTAATTCTAGATATTTCTTAAGTTCTAGGTCTAAATCCATTCCTTTTTTTCTTTTTATATAATAAAGGGTCATTGAAATACCTATTAAACTGATGATTAGGAATATGATACAAAGGAAAAGAGGATTTTGAAAGAGCGATTGAATTTGGATCATTACACTAGAACTCGTAAAAAGGATTTCTCCGTAATATATTCGTAAGTAAAGATCGTATTCGCCTGCTTTAGTCATCATTTGTATCGTAAAGGTAATTCGAAGGTTTGTTTGATTCTCTATTAAAATTATATCCTTTTTTATTTCATTAATACACCCTTCACAAATTAAGACTGCACTTAATGGAATGGATTCATTAATATCCTTCTGAATCGAACAGGTGAGCTGATAGGTGCTCCCTGGAAACATCTGATCATTTACATCAATAATATTAACCGAAATCGGGGATTGAATCTTGATATTTAGATTTTTAGAAAAAAATTGTATGAATTTAGAAATATTTTTAGAATTTGTGTAATTCGAGAACAGATTTATCGTTATTTTATAACTTTGGAAACGTGCAGATGAAAGTGGACTAATTGATAAATTAAGATACTTCTTTTGAAAGGGTGCAATAATTGTTGATTCGTTCATAGAATTAAATCCATCGCTTGTTGAATTTATAAGTAAGATTCCAAAGATATTTGAAAAATTGGTAACATTAATACAAATTTGTTTAGAGATTAAATAACTAAGTGAATTAATTGAACTGATCTCTACTACCACCGGAATTTTAAAAAATCGATTATAAATAAATGAAGCGATCCAAACCGATAAATTGAGAATCGGGAGGCTATCATCCCAATCCGCGTGAATTCTCACAAAATATCCATTTCCATTTTTGGGCTGAAAAAGAATTGGATCTGCATAATCTCCATTCTTCGCATAGACTTCAAAATATATATCTGACTCAATTAAAGCAGATATAGAACAAAAAACATCACTTGTATGGGCTAACAAATTATTTATTAAGTCAATCCCAAGTTCTGTTGGAGTCACATACTGATTTGAAATCGTTTTGATGTAATTCATATCCAGCACATAATTGGAACCTATATGTCCAACTGGAATATTTTCGCCGGAATCCATCCCAATCCAATAAAATTCTTCACATCCCGACCAAATTATAATTCCACCATTATCCAACCACGTCTCAACGAAACTATTGTCACTACCATTCCAAATAGTTTGAGGTGCGACACCCATCGTAATGATTATAATTCCAAATTGATTAAGTTCCATAAAACTCTTTAATTCAATCGCATTTAATATAGAAACTGTTAGATTATAAGTTCCTAAGGTTTGATTTAAATAAGTGCTTAATTTCTGGGAATTAAAATTCCATGGTTCTGAATAATTAGCATCATAAAATATTCCTATAGGCAATTCTGGATCATTACTTTTCTGTATTGGCGATCTACTGGACGTTTCCAGGTTCGAAATACTCAATTGAGATTTAAGAAATGAAAAGTGCATAGCAAACAGTAAAAATAAAACCAGCGAAACGATTACATAGCACTTTTTCTTATGCACTTCAATAATCTCTCCGATGTTTGTGTTCTAAGTTATTATTATTTTTAGATTCATTAAAAAATATCCATAACGATAATTAAAATAATTTGTATAAAAGATAAGGAAAAATTATATTCCTTGCTTTTTGCAAGCCCATATTCAATATTAAATTAATATCTCATCAGTTATTTGTGAATTGAACGATAATTATGTATAAATGTATGTAATTTTTATTAATAGAAAAGTTTTATAGTGCATTCTACATTTATTATCATTAAAATGAATTATTTGCAATTAAATTCAATAATTTAAGCTCTATTTTTTTTATACTATTTTCTTAAAGGAATATTTTTAAATTTCAGCGATAAAAATAGTATAAAGTATAAAATACAAGGATCCAATAATAAGTTAATATTTACATTAAGAGATCTTACATATAATGCGACTTACCAAAGTCTATCGTTATTTATGAGAAAAGGTGAGTTAATTGGAACCAGAATGGGAAAAAATCGAAGAGAAACCAGATAAAAGCGTTAAAGTAGAAGGATACTACTTACTTAATCAACGAGCAAAAATTAATGAATTGGAAAAGAATTTATTCTCTGAAAAAAAACTCAAACAAATCGCTGAGGAAAAAGGGAAAGAGTTAGAAAAGAGAATGGAAGTCCAATCGGACACTTTAGGTGCAAGTATTCAGGCTCAAGGGCAGACTATTGAAGAACAGAAAAAAGAGGTTGCAGATTTAACAAATGAAAAACTCAAACTAGAATCATTAAAAACTAACCTTCAAGATGAAAATTCAGCTTTGAAAAGTGAAGTTTCAATTATCAATGATGAAAAATCAAATTTAAATACAAAATTAGATGAATCTTCAAAATTAATTTCTGATTTACAAACCGAAATGGCTGAAAAAGACAATTCAACGACACAATTAATGAAAGAAAATGATGAATTAATGACAGAAGTAAGACGGCTAGAAGAAGTAACAAATCAACTGGAAGCGGAAAAATCTGAACTGGCTGCAGGTAGCTCACAAGCAGGTGAACTTGAACAAGTCTTACAACAAAAAGACCAAGAAATTCAAAATTTGACCAATCAAAACAATGAACTATTAGCAGAAATTTCTAATTTAAATGCCAAAATCACCCAATTAGAATCTGCACCCGCAAGAGCTGCTCCCGCCCCTGCCCCATACGCAAGATCTGAATCTTTGCTCGAATCGGGTCCTCCTCCTGCACGTCAGGCATTTCCTTCAAGCCATGCCGAGCCCGCACCACCACAACATGCAGCTCCATCTTCGTTCGATGCTGCAGCGCCTCCAACAGGGGCTCACGCCAAATGGGTCTGCCCCAAATGTAATAGCACTCAAGTTATTGAAGAGCAGGATAAATCGAAAATACTTTATGTCGCAGCAGGCCGCCCTATCTACTCTAAAAAGCATCGATGCAAAAAATGTAATTATGAATGGGCTGTTTAATAGAGCCTTTAATTTTTTCCTTTTTTTACTACTTTTTTATAAATTTTAAGATATTCTTTGGCAATTTCAACCCAATTAAAAGATCTATGGATTTTTTTTGATTCATTCATTCCATTTTCTTTATACACTTCTTCATTATTGAGGATCTTACAAATAGCAGCGTGTAATTTGGTAATATTCATTTTTTTAATGAAAATTCCACTTGATTTAGGTAAATAATCCAAGCTAATCTTACCGATTTGACTACAAATAAAAGGGATACCTACCGCTGCTGCCTCAAAAATGGATCTACCAAAGGTTTCAAGCGGTGATGGCTGAACAAATATATTACTTCCTGCATAATACTGAGGAATCTTATTATATGGAACTGCATCCGTGAAAATTATTTCATTCTGAAGATTATTTTCTTGAATCCACTTTTCTAATTCTAAAAAGTAAGTGGAATAATGATCTAAATTAGAATTTGAGGGAAAAATACTCATTTTCGGTCCTGCCAACAATAATTTAAGATTGGGAAAGTGTTTCTTTGATTTACCGAAGGTTTTAATTAATAAATCTATTTTTTTCTCCGGTGCAATCCTTCCTACATACAGGATTACTTTATCTGTGCTTGAAAGATTGTACTTTCTCCGGATATCCAATTTATTTATCGTAGGATTAAAAATATCCTGGTTTATTCCTTGAGGGACAATTTCAAAATTAGAAATTGCTTCTGGCTTGATTTTTTGCATAGCGCTTTTAATATAATCTGTGGCAACTACAATTTTACTTGCCCTGGAAAGCATAAACTTTCCTAAAAATAAATCTAAAGGATATTTTATTCTCTTAAACAGTGAGACCGAAGGTGTTGAAATCCAAGGTGTATAAACATGTTCTGTATGTATAATTGGAACTTTTAACAGCTTTGAAAGAAAATATGCACTGGGAAATATGGCTGTCCCTTGTGTGTGCAATATATCTATAGTTTTTATTGTTAATAATTTTCTAATTATTTGGATGTTGTAAAAAAACCCTCTGATTAATCGATTGGCTGGAATTTTTAGGGGATAAATAGTTAAATTCGGTTTTATAATTGGTTTTTGATCCCCTCGATTTCTTGTTATGATAATAACTTCATTATTTAATTTAGCCAGAGACAATCCAAGTTCATAGGTAAATGTTTCTATAGCCCCTCCAAATAAAGGTGGTATGTTTAATAAAGATGGACTAATAAAGCAAATATTCACGCGTTCTTCACCTATAAGAGCATCAAGTTTAAATCGATGATATATATTTTAAATTTATTCATAATTTCTTTTTTCTTTGGGCTTGAATTTTTTTAAATAATATCTTCTTTATTCTTATTTTAACAAGGAATATAAATATTGAAAATAATTATTAGGTAATTTAAGAAGATCTCGAAGAGGATAATAAGTGAAGAAGGAATCCAATATCGACAACATTTTCCAATCAAGGGATTGGTTATCAGTAGAAATAGACACAAAGAAAATAGATCAAATCTTTTTAAAAGCTAAAGAAGAAAAGAAATGGGTTATTCAAATTGTTGTAGGGACAAAACCCGATTTTTATAAACAATATCCTTTAATGTATTGGGCAGAAAAGTTAGATATCCCGCTTATCCTCGTCACTACAGGGCAGCACCATGATTATCCGTTAGATTATGGCTTAACCGAATTTAATATGGCGCCAACAATAGACCTTCAAGTTAGAGGGAATTTGATTGAGAAAGTAACTGAATTATTTTATAAAATGGGTAGCCTGGCAAAATGGTTTAAGAAGATCGCGCCCAAAACCATAGTCATGCCCATCCCGCATGGAGATACTTTAAGTGCAGCTATTACAGCTACCGCTTGGTTTTTATCCATTCGACAAGGGGTCGCACAAAATGAAGCCGGATTACGTGCTATGGCTCCACAGTGTATCTATAATCTTAAGACCCTGATAAAACCCGATTTCTATGAAGGTTTTATCTATAAACAATGGGATGATAAATGGTTTATTATTCGGGACGAACCTTATCCAGAGCAATGGGATACATTTGTTTGTGGAGCTGGCGCCTCTTACTTCTTTGCCCCCCATCAAATAAATATTGAACATTTAAAACGCGAAGGATATCATGAGGATAGAATGAATTTAGTAGGAAATTCAGTCGTAGATGCTATTAAATTACATAAAAAACCTGAAACTTCTATCTTTACATTGTATCCGAAACTTGAAAAGAATGATAACTGGATTCGAGTTGATATCCATAGGCGAGAAAACTTAGGGCGTCAGCGTTTTCTAAGCATAGTAAAAGCCATATTAAAATTATTGAAAGAAGGATTCTCAGTCATCTGGATTGAAATGAATGCAACTGAGAAAGCTCTATTGTATTACAATTTGAGGAAGGATGTATTAGACTGGACTTCCCAGTATGAAAATTTCATTTTCACCCCTGTATGGCCGCAATATGGACATGTTATTGAATTCTGGCGAAGCAAAAAATGTTTAATGGAATTAACGGATTCCGGGAGCATCCAAGAAGAATTAAATGAAATTACCGAGGTACTCTGCTGTACAGCTCGATTCTCTACAGACCGCCCCGAATCCATCTTTGATGCGCACTCAAATGTTTTAATTCCACCATTTTCTGAAGAATTAATGAGTAATTTGGTGAAATGTGTTATAGATTCTGAAGATATTCAAAATACCATGAAAAAGTCAAAAAAAATTTATGGAATTGATGTCGGAAAACAAATTATTGAGTATCTGCGTACGGTTATGAGCTCAAATGATACACCTTTTCGCTGGGCTCATCAAACGCTCTTTAATCTACCCGACGAAGATAATCCCGAATATCTCTAATTCTTTTCAATCCTTAAAATTTTTAACTAAATCTTTTAAATAAGGCTTTAAAGCTTTACTAATTTCAGCGTCTTGAAGGCTTAATTCAATAAAAGCTATAGCATATGTAGTTGGATTCCCAATATCATAGCGTCTCTCACCTGTGCTCATCTCTAAGCCCCAAACTTCTTCTTTTTCATCCAATAATTTAATGATTGAATCTGTCAATTGCTTTTCATTTCCTAAACCTACTGGCGTTTTTTCAATTGCTGAAAAAATCTCAGACGTAAAGATGTAACGTCCACAAATTGCTAATTGACTGGGGGCAGCTTTAATATTAGGTTTCTCAATTAAATCTTTTACGTTCCAAATTCCCTCTGCAGTTTGAGTGCCAGAGATTATTCCATAGTTTTTCACATCCTCTTTTCTAACTTTTTCAAGTCCAATAGTTCCTGCTGCTGATTTTTCAGAATGTACTTTCATTAAACGCCTTAAAAATTGTCCAAGAGGATTTGAAAGAATGATTGTATCTCCTAACGCGACATAAAATGATTCATTATCAATAAAATCCTTGGCTAAATAAATCGCATCCGCTAGACCCGTGGGTTGTGCTTGCCGGGTGAAAAAAATATTTAAATGCAATTTTTCAATGAATTTCATTTCTTCTAAAAGCTTAATCTTTCCTGAATTTTCCAATTTTTCAAAAAGGGACAAATCATGATCAAAATGATCTTCTAATGCGCGTTTGGTGCGTCCTGTAATTATTAAGATATCTTTAACACCCGCCGCTGCCAGTTCTTCTACTACGTATTGAATTGTTGGTTTTCTTCCACATGGTAACATCTCCTTTGGTTGTGCATAAGTCGCAGGTAATAAGCGAGTTCCTAATCCGGCAGCTGGGATAACTGCTTTCTTTATCATTTTTATAAATCCTCTTTAATTCTAAAATAATTCAGAATTCTCTTTTACCCAATTAAATAGCTTCTCAATACCCTCCGTTTTCGAGATAATTGGCTTCCAATTGAAATCCTTTTTGGCTTTTGAGATATTTGAATAATAGACCTTTTGATCTCCGGGCCGCCAATCCCCACAATCGTTTTCAATTTTATGATTGAGTAACTTTTCTAATATATTGAGCAATTCCAGTAAAGAAATAACATTCTCTGGACCCCCTCCTATGTTATAGACCTCCCCTTTCGTGATTTTAATATTTTGAAGTGCTGATTGAAACGCATTGACTAGGTCCTGAATAAATAAAATATCACGGACTTGTTTTCCATCCCCATATATTGTCAATTTTCTATTAAAAATACTTGAAATAATAAAATGTGCTACCCATCCTTGATCCTCATTTCCAAATTGGCGATAGCCATAAATACATGACATCCGAAATACAACTGTTTTCAGCCCATAAATTCGAAAATAATCTTTAAAATAGGCATCTGCACAATATTTAGAACAGCCATAAGGACTATGTGGATCGATAAATGTATCCTCTGATATGCCCTGCTTATAGGTTTCAAAATCATAGCATCCCTTTTCCTCAATCACATTAATACCTTTTAAACTTCCATAGACCTTATTTGTCGAAGTTAAGATCAGAGATGGATCTGTTTTTAATTGTCTTGCGACTTCTAATAGATTCACCGTCCCTCTCGCATTCGTTTCAAAGTCAGAAATAGGATCAGAAACAGAGGTTGTTACAGCAACTTGACCTGCAATATGATATATCTTTTCAACATCAATCATACTCGTTTTTAACTTATTATACTCACATAAATCCCCAATAATAATATTTAATCGGGGCGTATTCGAATATTTTTGTTCTAACCACTTCTTATTTTTAATAACATTCTCACGGGATAAATTATCATAAATTATAACCGTATCATTCGTTTTTGATAGAAGATAATCACTTAGATTTGATCCAATGAATCCTAAACCACCTGAAATAAAGCTTATCCCCATATAATCGCTCCGAAAAATAATATCCAATTCAAACTGAATCTGAATTATCTAAGTATGAATAATCATCCAGCCTTTCTTCTGATAAACATTAATAACCTCTAATATCTCCTCTTCAGAAAAATTCGTTTTCCCAACAATCTCCTTAATTGTTAATTTCCCAGTACAATGTTGAAGAATAATCCCTTCCTTAAAATTGTATTTTTTATTTCGATATCTCTCCTGTAATTCAGGAATTATTTCCAAACCTTCTGGATAAGATCCTACCTCTATTGAGGCTGATTCTGAAACAGGCACAGCCTCTTCTACATCAGCCTCACTACGGACTTCTTTCGGTTTAGAAACTCTCTCAGAAACAGTGGTAGATCCAATTTTCCCTTTGTGTTTTAATCTTAAAACTAAATTTGCATTTTTTTCCCAAAACTCTATCTCTTGAAAGTCTGAATATAGATCATTAATTTTATTTTGATACGTTTCGAGCAGTCCTCGATATAAAAGGAGATTACCGACTTTTCCTTCGCCTTTATAAAGAACATACAATAAATCAGAAGCCATCTTAAAAAAACCTAAGAGTGTTCCAGAAATTGGAAAAGAATATTGTCCTTTATCGATGAGTGAAAAATTGTTTTTTATAAATTCTTTAATATAATTAATTCGATCTTTGAGTGGGTCATCAATGTATTTGATATTTCCTTTATCATCAATAATGCAAATGGCTGGACTGGGCGATTGAATTTTTTCCATCTTCTTCTGCAATTCAGTTACGATTTCTTTAAAAGGATCGAAAGTCATGTTGAGTCTGCTCCAATCTAAATTACTATCGAACATCCTAATTAAATTGTCTGACTTCTAAAATCTTATGGTTCAACTTTGAAATACATTTGTTTGACATAAAATGCCATTCTTTTAAGAAGTTGTTCACGGCTCTCATCGAATAATTGAATACTGCAAATCGGCTCTTCTGGGTCAAGGGTAATATTTGGTTGCGGAATATCTACCAAATGTGGAATTGTTCCGAGATTCTTTGTAACAAATCTTTTTTTTGCAAAAAGAACGCTTTTCATTGCATATCCCCTAACTTCACTAATTTCAATGGGAATTGTACCTCGCATTGCATCCAAATGCAATTTAACCGCATTTAATTGAGAAACCATCGCTAATAACTCAATAGTTCCAGGAAATCTGGGATTTATTTCCATAAAGTATGGTATCTTATTTTTTAGAACAAAATCTATTCCAAAAATTCCTCTTAAATTAAATGCTTTAGCAATTGTTAATGAATTTTTTTCAATGATTTGCGCAATTTCTGGCGAACAATTAAAGGGTACTATATTTCCACAATATTTAAACGGAATATTTGTTCCAAATTCCTTTATTCCAATCAATTGTTCATTGATCGAAAGTACTTCATATTTTTTCCCATTTCCAACCATAGTAGTACTTATGTTATCTCCCGAAATATATTCCTGCACATAATATTTATTTAGATTTTCCGAATTCTTGTTTAAGAACTCTATTAATTCCGATTTGGTTTTAAGAAGCTGAATTCCTATCCCCCCCAGCGTTTTGAGCGGTTTGATAACTATTGGAAATCCAACTTGCATCACAAACTCCATTACCTCAGTGCTGTCAGCGGCCGAGATAGTTAATGGAACTTTAATCCTCTCTTCTTTTAGTACTTTTTGGACCGCGCTCAAATCCCGGACTATCCGAATACACTCTGGGGAATTCCCATAAATGGGGACGGTATGATTTATTTTTTCCCATAAATCCGGGCGATCATCCCATCCGCTTCCAATTAATACTCCCTCAATAGGGTCGTTCGAAATGGCTTGAAAGGCTAAATTACATAATAGGTCTTCATTCTGGGTTTGGTCTGAAAATTTCGTATAGGATTTGAATTCAGGTTTAAAAACCGTATATATTTTATTTGAAAGCGGAAAAAGATCTAGGTCTCCCCAGAAATCAACTATCGCAATTTCTAACCCTATCTGTTTCGCCAAGTAGGCTATTTGGCGTGCGTTAAACGAAATGATTAGAATCATTTTTATTAATCAATTTTATTAATTAGAACCATTTTTATTAATAATATGCACCTCCAGTTTTTAGGCACTTCCGGAAGTTCAATTACCAGTACTCGAAGTAGTCCCTCTATTTTAATTGATGAGGATTTATTATTGGACGTGGGGGAAGGGACAACGCAAAAATTGCTACAAATTGATAAATTTAAGAGCATTAAGAAGATCTTGATCTCGCATTTACATGTGGATCATTTTATTGGATTATTTTCTTTGCTCTGGAAAAAGTGGCTTACCGGAAGCCGAACCCCACTCAAAATTTATGGTCCGCCGGAAATTGACTCAACCATTCCACAAATTTTAGCACTCGGAAATACTCCCACTGATGCATTTTCATTTCAAATTCAATATATTCCGCTCGATCCCGCTGATAGCATCATAAAAATTGATGAAATTTCAACCACCCGTGTTCTGCATCCTGCTTATACCTTAGGATTTAGGGTTGATCGCGACAAAAGTATTTGTTATAGTAGTGATACCGCCCCCCTTGATCGCATGATTTCGCTTGCGAAGAATTGTGATGTATTGATCCATGATAGCTCGTATCCAAGCCAATTTGCAGAGGTTGCGCATAAATATCACCATTCGACCCCGCGGGATGCTGCCACTATTGCAAGCAAAGCTGGCGTAAAAAAATTAGTCTTATTCCATATTTTGGGGGAGATCGCTGACTATACGTCATTCGCGCAGGAAGCCCGATCTATCTTCGGCGGTGAAGTTATTTTAGCTCAGGATATGGGGCAGCTAGACTTTTAAATTAATCCTTAATGGTTTCTAGAACACTAACCGCATTCCAGATTCGTGTCCGGGCATAAAGAGGACAGTTTGGATCTTGGGAAATTTCATCTAAGGTTGATATACCATTTGAAGCTCGGATTGCCAAGGACTCAATAGTCTCATCTTCCATTGAAGCAATCGCCTCACTTGCGGCTCTTCTGATATTTCTTGGAACAGACGTATCTTCTGAGATAGATGTTAATATTTGAATTACTTGCTTTTTTTTCTGGTCGTTTTCGGCCATTATCTATTCACCACCCCTGTGGGAAGGAAATGAAATATTCTTGAAATAATCTTGAATCTTAAATTAATAATTAGGATTATTAAATTTATGGTGAGGTTGTTTTTTCTTAATTTTTCCACGGCTTATAATGACTTTTAAGAATTTCTTTGGACAAGAGGAAAGAATCAGCTGGATTCTGATCTGCTAAATGGATGTGCCTTCTGATACTCTCGCATCCTATGTTCATTTGTAACTTTTGTATAAATCTCAGTTGTTGATAAGGATTTATGACCGAATTCTTCTTGAATCACTCGTATATCCATCCCGCCCTCCAGCAACAATCTGCCAGTGGTATGTCGGCATTTATGAGGGGTTATCTTTTTCTTTAATCCAGCTTTCTCGCGACATTTTTTCACAATCCTCTGAATAGAGCGTTTATTTAAGCGATTCTTTTGTACATTTAAAAATAAAGCATCATTTTCCTCAATTGATTCCGGTTCCCCTCTTTCTTCTTGAATATACTGTCTCATCAATTGAATTGTCGTGGGATCTATATCAATTATTCGTTGCTTCTTTCCCTTCCCTTTCACTACTTTTACAGTATTATTAGTTTGATCTATATGACTAATATTCAATGCCTCAACCTCTGAAACACGCATTCCTGTAGCCAATAGAATTCGTAATAGCAATTTATCTCGTAAAGTATCTGCTGCATTAAGAATTAAGTGATATTCCTGATTATCCATAACAATAGGAATTGATTTCTCAATTTTTGGAGTTTTTATAGATTTAGTTGGATCCTCTGTTATATATCCTTCCTGAAGACAAAACTTGAAAAAAGACCGTAAACAACAGATTTTCCGATGGATACTCCTATCTGCATATTTTTTTTCGGTATCTAATATATATAAAAATTCTCTAACATCTGTCTTTCTGATTGAACTAAGTGGAATTGATGTAAAATTTGAATTATTTCCTGCATTCTCTCGAATGGTACCTAAAAATCTGAAAAATAAGCACAGATCTGTTTGATAACCATAAATCGTGAGCGGTGAATAGCGTGCTTCAATTTTTAAATGACGCAGAAACTCCTTAACTTCGGGTAACTGATCCAAAACAATATTCAATTCCTCATTCATACCTACACCTTTTGTTCTGAGGGTGAATTTCACGACATTTTATATTTAAAAGAATTTAAGAATTTTCAATATCTAGATAATATCTTCTTATCATACACTGCCCTTTCTAGTAGATTCCACCAAAAAGTCGGCTAATTTTACATAATTTTTCTAAAAAATCCTGATTATCATCCCATTGGATAAAGTATTCATTTTATTTTTATTTAATGGGATGATCTAACCTATATAGTGCTTTCGAAAACTTTCGCAATATGTTCAAAAAAAGTTGATAATATCAGAATAAATCATAAGATTTATTACGAATTATTCACAATATATAGGTAAATATTGTATCTAATTTAATAGTCTTATCTAGATCGGCTGAAAAGTTCAGATGGATATCTAAAAAGGAATTGGAGTCTTCTGAGTATAATGGAAGATATGTTGACTTCATTTAGAAGTAGCAGGGAGAGCAAAGGCGGAAAATTAAACAAAATAGTAAATGAATTACAAGTTAATTGTAATGTTTTAGCTGTTATAATTGCAGATTGGCAAGGTTTATCAATTGCAAGTAAATTACCAGACTATGTGAATGAAGAAGAGATTTCAGCAACCACTTTATTCACTTTAGAAGGTGCTGAAGGTACCCGGCGCGAACTTCAAAAGTCGTTATTAGGTGAAAAAATATCTTATTTAATACTAGTTACTGAATTAAAAGGTAAACCCGAAAAACCGGCTTATTTAATTCTCTTTCCAATTGAAAATCTCGGTTATATTGCATGCATTTCACATATTAGGGAAGATATGGGTGTAATAATTCAAAATATGAGAGCAGCGGCGAAAAAAGCTGCTGCAATCCTTGCAGAAGAAGAAGATCTTAAACAAAAAGTAAAAACTGTGGAACATTTAATTACCCCTAAATACGATCAACTGATGAAAAAACTGGAAGCTTTGAAAAGTGTTAAATTACCTTTTCTTAATACTCCCATAAGAAAGCCTCCGCTGTCGGATGCTGTTCCCTCCCCGTTCCCAATTCCTGAACTCCCTCCAGTTGCTGGTCCACCAGATCCTCCCTCCAATCCTTTAGAATTTGTCGCAGTAGAAACCGAAATTGAACCCTTAGAACCTGAAATCCTTCCCGATCCCCTCCTCCTCAAGTTTCGTGTCGAATTTCTCGATTCAAAAAATATCAAATATACCGTTATTTTAGAGGCATCCAACGAATTAGAAGCAGAATTAAGAATAAAGGAAAAAAAACAATTTCATCCAATCACACTTCTAAGTATAACTCTCGTAAGTTCCGAGAATCCTCCTCCATCTCAGAACTATTCTCAATATTAAACTTTAAGTAAATTATTTAAACCGTATATTCCTTTTGTAATTTTTGATCTTTGGTATCCCACGCAAAGCGAATGCCATCATAGAGATCATTGGAAATATCTCTTTCAATTAAGAAACCATGTTCGGGACAGACAAGATAAATGATAACAGACTTTTTTTCCATTGCTATATCCTGTATATTAGCCTCTCGAAAGCATTTTTCACACCGAAATATTTTGTCTGCTAACGGGAGGTTCAATTTTTCTATCTCTTCAATGGGTATATCCAGTGATCTAGTCTCCATTTTTTGATCTACAGGACAAATTGCATAAATTTCACAAGCCATATGGTCTTTTTCCTTTTTCGATTTCAGGACACAAATTAGATACGGGGCTTCATGCTCCTCGCATTTTAAATCTTCATCTAAATCCATAAAAATGCATACTCCTTTAACAAAAATGCATACTCTTTTAAATAAGTGATTAAGAATTTCGCAATTCAATAGTTATTAATCTTTTGATTTTTTTACCACTACCTATTCTTGTTTTGTACCACATTCTTTACAATATTTAGCATCCTTTTCCATCAATAATTGGCAATTTGGGCACTCGATAATGACTCCAGACAAATATTTTCCAAGTTCAAAAATCCGGACCCCGTCAATCATTGGAAGTCTCGACAGATCCGAGGGGAGATATGTCTCTAGTAGCTTCTTCATTTGATTATCTACATCCTGCTCCCCTAACATATGAAAGATTACACCAATAAATAAAAGTACAACCATTATAACAAGAGGAATAATCCAATAAAACGAAAAGATCACTAGAAAAAACTGAAAAAAAAGTATACTCATGGCACTCGGGAACCACAAGAAATCTCCTATTTTCAGAATCCTGTCCTCTATCTTGTATTCTTCCGGTAAATCATTCGCATCGATGAAGACCATTTCTTTCGCACATTTATAGCAAGAAATCCGTATTCTTTTTTTTACAGTGAGTAAATATCCACAATCAGGGCAATACATTTTCTGCTTGTAGTCTTGAGTGAAAAGCAATTATCTTCCTCCATTGAAGTTAGAACCCATCCATCTCTCTGGTGATCATTCCTCTGTTTTCTTCTAGAAAATTCATCCATTTTAAAGGTATCGGTTCTGTGATCGCGTACCATTCCTCTTCTATAGGTAGAGTTTTGTTATGTAGATTTTGATTTCACAACTGAAATAAACAAACCCAAAAAATAGAAAAACATGCAAATAAGGAAGATCGAATAATATAAGATCAATTCTTGGTATAAATGAAAGGTGGGGGCGGCAAAATAGGTTATCCAAATTCCATAAAACGCCAAAACTCCGAGTGCAATAGTAGCAAGAATACTAACCCCCTTTAACTGTCTTTGAAATTCCCCCGTAATAAGATTCGTCTTTTTAATATGCTCCCAAATAAGATATCCTAAAGAAAAACCTAAGGTAAGAATTAGAATTAGTCCACATATCCATAGATAATCAAGAACATGTCCTCTTATTAATCCAACAACTAAAATGCTTCCAATAATTATCGCGGGTATCGAAATAAAGGTTTTAAAAAATTTTTTAATGATATCCCCGTCAATGGTAAATTTCTTCGTTGAGGTGGATTCAGTTGGTGGCACTTCTTTCCAAATTGAAAGCAAATAACCGATAAAGTAGCAGAACATGAAAAGTAATAAATAATTTCCATTAGTAACAATCCCAACCAAGAAGGAGAATTCACCATATAGCGCAACATATATACTGAATGAAATAAATGCCCCGAGGCCAATTAAGGCAAGAATCCCGACCGGTTTGATATAGCGTTTCATACCTCCCTTAATTAAGGCTGAATCCGCTAAATATTCCCATAGCCAAATTCCGCCCACGTACCCAATAATCGAAACTATTAT
>Ga0307375_10002664_pt1 | contig 18119 bp, 15 predicted proteins | sample TR1MG_FD_202531 | JGI IMG/M metagenome (GOLD analysis project Ga0307375, IMG submission 202531) | Soil microbial communities from Risofladan, Vaasa, Finland - TR-1 | ecosystem: Environmental > Terrestrial > Soil > Coastal area > Acid sulfate soil | place: Finland: Risofladan, Vaasa | collected... | reverse complement strand
TTTTTATTTTCCATACTTTCTCAGCGATCTTTTGAATTTCTTGAATGAATTTTTGGTTCGCTTCACGTCGTTCTTTCAATTGAGCTTGTAGTTGTGCCTCTTGTTCCGGATTTTGAAGAGGCGCAGGTTCGGAAGATGGAGCTGGAGAAGCTGTTGTAGTAGGAGGGGAGGTCGAAGGCGCTTGGGAACGTGAAGCTGTATCTACAGGGTTCAAAATATCTGCGGGAATTTCCATAGGCGATTGAGTAGCTAAGCCTAATTCCTGTTGAATTTGGACATAATTCATTTGACTTAATTTAATGAGTCGATTTAAGTCATTAATCTCATTAATGCGATCACCAATTACCCCTTGGAGCGATGGAGGAAGTTGTGCAAGAATACCTGCGCGAATATCCTCCTTTTCATCATAGCTTTGCGGAGATCCATGGATAATAGGGGCAACCTCAATTCCAAGCCTCGATTGAAGCTCGGGTAAATCTAATTGACTAATTTCAGTTAACTCATTTATATCCTCAATTGCTCGGAGTTTAGGTTCAATTTGAGCACGAGAAGTTTCTGGAATAGCGTACAGGATTCCAATGATAAGATCTTCCTTAAAATCATCAATAGGAGGAGCTATTGTCGAAGATTTCAATTGCAGCTGAGAACTAATTTCTTCAGAATCGGATGATGAGTTTAGAATTGTCTCAATTTCAGAAGCTGGGATCGTTCCATTTTCAAGGCAACCAAAAATCTGATTCAAGGTATCTACTGAAAGGGAGAAGAGTTTTTCAGTGCTGATATCGATCATATTTTGAATTACGGGAATAATATCTGCTTTAATTGATTCCTGTGAAGAAATAGTTCGTGGAACTGGAAACCGCGTGCTATCGGATACAGAAGGGACATCTACAGGAGAAGGATAACCTTCAGAAGAGGGTATATCTACGGGCGTAGGCTCAGAAACAGGAGGAATAGCAGGGATAACTTTTTTTAATGCATCCATAATATCTTCAGAATTTGGATTATTAGTAATTATTTCCCTTAACTTTTCTATTGGAATGCTTTTTGCCTGTAATATGCTAAATAATTCATTGAGAACTTCAATACTCAATGAGAAAATCCGTTGGGCATCCATTTGCAATTCCTCGTTGATAATTGGTACGATATCTGCTTTTAATGACTTAGTATAGGTTTCTTCGTCCATTTATCGCACACCTATATTTGAGGAGTTCATTCTCGTGGATATTAATATGAATGGATTTAAAAAAAACTTACTTAAAAGACTACTTATTTAATAAAATTAGCAAACTACTTAAATTATCTTTGTTTAATTCATCTTTTAATTTCTCAATCTGGGCAAGTGACCAAAGAACAAATTTCTTAAACATTGCATTAATTAGTTAAGTATTTCAATCTAAATTGCTGAAAGTAAAAATAGTGAAGAACCGTCTATTAAGGTGAAATTTATGCCAAAACGACCATGGTCCTCGTATCACGATATAAAAAACAAGCCTTACGTTAAACGCTGGAAGAAGACTAAGAAGGGACGACGAGAATATGTACATGGCGTTCCTGACCCTAAAATTCGTATGTTTTCTATGGGAAAAAATAAGAATTATGATTATATTTTATATTTAATTAATGATGAAGCACAACAAATCAGCCATCTCGCTTTAGAAGCTTCCCGCATTGCAGCGAATCGTCGTCTTCGGGATAAGGTTGGCAGAGAGGATTATTTCCTCCAAATCTTAGTATATCCGCATCACTGTGTTCGTGAACATCGCATGATGGCATTTGCAGGGGCGGACCGGCTGCAAGATGGTATGCGAAAAGCGTTCGGCAAACCCTTCTCGACAGCGGCAAGAGTCAGGCAGGACCAGAAATTAATTTCGATAAAAATCAATAAGAAATTCCTTCCACTTGCACAAGCTTCATTACAAGTAGCAAAGATGAAGTTTCCAAAGCCGAGCCATATAGAGATAATCAAGTTGAGAGAAGAAGCGAAAGAGGAACTGACGAACGAGTCAGAGGGAGAATAAATTATTTTCTCAAAAAATGATCATTTAAACGTGCCATACTTCTGATAATGCTTTTCAATAGGGCTTGGAAAGAAGAAAAATTGTATCTGGGCAATGGGATCCCTATAATGAAATATTAAGGTAATCGGACTGATATTTTTTACTTCCAGAACTAATTTTTGTATTTGCATCGGATTGATAATGGAGGCAGTTTGGATAATAAGACCTAAACGACCTATGCTTGATTTCCCCAATACATGCCCAGAAACATGCCGGTTGAAATGGATTTCCTCCAGAACCTCGAGTAGAAAGAACTGATCTTTATGAATTATTAATTTTTCATCTAAATCTTTGATGAGATCATATTTTCGAGTATTCTTTTCTAAAAAGTCTCGGATATTATTTGTGGTTGAATCGAAATAGGGGACATTTTTATCGTTAAATTCCCAAAGAGTACGCCCTACGCAAATATCCATCGAAACTGATGAGATATTCTGTAAATTGAGCGGCGAAATTTCTAGATAGCGATTATGGTCGGGACAACAATGACATGAATTTTCAATTAAATATTTAATGCCTTCATTTGATACTAAATAACCTGAATGAGGTCTTATTGGATGTTCCATAAGTTAGGGCTTCTATATCTGTTTTCAAGGGGGGTAATTGAATCAAAAAGAAAAAATGAATTAAATGCGTTTCAAGCGTGTCCAAGTACTTCGCATTATATTGCTAAACATATCAATTTGAATATCACCTTTCACAATAAGACCGGATGGTTCGTTGTTCTCCCCCAATGGGGCGAGAAGCAGTTCCTCATTGTCACGAATTATACCCCAAATAATACCTTCTGTATCATTTCGAATTTCGATGTTGGATTTTGACGCTAATTTATTAATTATATCCATATTCGGTTGGACAGGAACTGCAAGCTGTACCCGAGCGGTGGGTCGAAGATTATCAAAATTAAGTTTATCCAGAGAACGAATATCTGGCAAAAACACCATAACATTGCTTTTCGTCCGAGAGAAAATGGAGATAATAGACGCAGCGGCAGTATCTCGATCGTATACAATATTAGTAATGGTTGGTGGGGCATAACCCTGCTTTCGCATGAGGCGCTCATATTCTTCAATTTTTACATCCCGAATCTTAATTTCTTCCCCAAGAAATTGCTTGTTTTTCTCTAGCTCTTTTTCTAATGAATTGATAGTGTCATCAGCGTCCTGAAGAGCTTTTTCCATATCTAAAATACGTTTTTCTAAAGAGCTCGAATCCCCTGCAGTGATTTTATCCTTCAATTGTGCTAATTCTTTTTCGCTTCGTTCTAAAGCAGTAATTTGTGTTCGAAGCGTTTTAATTGTTTCTTCGCGTTCCTCAATTTTTTTGTAAAATGAGATTTCTTTCTCCTCTAAAATTTTATTTAATTCAACCATCTCGGTTTTTAATTTATCGATCTTCTCATGGCATGCTATATCTGCAGTATTAAGTTTAGAACTCGTTACTTCTAATTTTTTCTGTAAATCAATCATTTCTTTTTGCAAGCTTGAAATACTCATTTGCTGCTCAAGAAGAGTTGTTTCCTGGTCTTTTAATGTTCTTTGTTGGTCGGCGATTACGTTAGTTTGAGATTGAATACTGCTCGAAAATCTGTCGATCTGATTTTTTAACTGAGTAATCTCATCAGCGGTGTTCTCGATTTGTCTTTTTTGATTTTCGATAGTTTCATTTTGAAATTCAATGCGCTGTTGGAGAACAGCTACTTTCTCTTTATCTTTTAATTTATCCATATCTGAAAGGCTCATTTTCCCACCTCTTAAAAAGTATTAAGATTTTGATCGCTCAGATTTTATCATATCAACTACAATTTTTGCCAGTTCTTCAGGAACGACAGGATTATGAAGTATTTCATCGTCGGTCAATTCCTCAAACTTCTTTCCCTTGGAAAGTGCCCATTCTACGATCGCAGTTAGTAAGCGGGTCTTAATTACGGTATCAGGATTTAGGCTTAAACTATCAATTCCACATTCAATAAGATATGCTGCAAATGATGGCCAATCGCTAGGAGACTGCCCGCAAATGCCGACTTTTCTTTTAAATTTGTGAGCAGTGTCAATGAGATTTTTAACGGATCGTTTCAGTGCTAAATTGCGTTCGTCAAATAAATGACTAATAATTTCAGAATCGCGATCTAGTCCGAGGGTGAGTTGTGTCAAATCATTGCTACCGATGCTAAAGCCATCGAAGATTTCCGAAAATTGATCAGCCAAAATAATGTTTGAAGGGATTTCAGCCATTACATAAATCTCAAGGTCGTTCTTACCTTGAACCAATCCATTATCATTCATAATTTTTATAACGCGTTTGCCTTCTTCGACGGTTCTACAAAAAGGAATCATGATTTTCACGTTGGCTAGACCCATTTCCTCCCTTACCTTCTTGAGGGCTTGACACTCCAGAATAAAAGCGGGGAGAAACGTTTTGTCGTAATAGCGGGAGGCCCCACGCCAGCCAATCATAGGATTATGTTCTTCAGGTTCATAGAGATGGCCGCCAATTAGATTGGCATACTCATTCGTTTTAAAATCACTAAGACGAACAATAACGGGATTCGGATGGAAACTAGCAGCAATTCGGGCTACGCCTTCAGCCAAGCGATCGACAAATAAGTGCGCTTTGTCATCATAACCTATAGTTAATTCATCAATCTTTTTAATTATATCCGCATTTTTCTTGTCCTTTTTCAACTCATTATAGTTGATTAGTGCCAGTGGATGTATTTGGATATGGGAGTTAATGATAAATTCCAAGCGCGCGAGACCTACTCCATCGACAGGCAATTTTCCTTGATCAAACGCAGTTTCAGGAATACCAACATTCATAAGGATTTGAGTTTTAGTTTCGGGAATTTTTTCCAAATCAAGCCGTTTAATTTCGTATTTGAGTAATCCCTCATAGACATTACCAAAGCCTTCACTGCAATCGATGGTTACGTTTTGTCCTGATTTGATCGCATTAGAACCATTTTCCGTCCCAATAACACAAGGAATTCCCAGTTCACGAGAAACGATAGCTGCATGACATGTTCGACCTCCATGGTTGGTGACAATTGCAGCAGCTTTTTTCATAATTGGTTCCCAATCGGGATCCGTTTCAATGGCAACCAGCACCTCACCTTCCTTAAACTTTCCAATATCTTTGACGTTCGTTATGATATTGGCCGTACCTTGCCCAATTTTACGTCCCACCGCATCGCCTGTGATCAATAACTTGCGTTTATCAGCAGGCATTAAATTGACATATGTTTCAATAATTTCCTTGGTTTTTTGGGATTCAACTGTTTCAGGACGCGCCTGTAGAATGTAAATCTTGTTATTACGTCCATCAAGGCCCCATTCTATATCCATTGGTTTCCCATAGTGCTTTTCAATTTGTATAATGTATCCAGCTAACTCTTTCACTTGCTCGTCTGTTAAGACAAATTTTTTCCTGTCTTTTTCAGCAACATCGACTTGTACAACTTCTTTTTTCTCATTCCTCACGAGTTTAATGAGTTTATTTCCAGCACTTTTACCGATAATTCCTTTGGTGGGTTTAAAGACATACCAATTATCGGGATTTACTTTTCCCTGTACTACAAATTCACCGAGTCCCCAACTGCCTTCAATCATAACAACCTTATCAAAACCAGATTCAGTATCAATGGAAAAGCCTACGCCTGCAGCACCAAGATCAGTGTATATCATGAGTTGTATTCCGACAGATAATGCGACATCGAAATGATCGAATCCTTTATCGACTCTATAGGAAATGGCTCGGTTCGTAAAGAGGCTAGCCATACATTCAATGCATTTCGCGATTATGACATCCTCTCCAGAGATATGGAGATATGTTTCTTGCTGACCAGCGAAACTAGCATCAGGTAAGTCTTCCGCAGTAGCTGAACTCCGTACAGCACAAGAAGGATTTTCAATTCCTGATTTTTTACCTAATTCCTTGTAATATTGCCTGATTAACTTTTCAAGATCCTCCGGCATTTTTGCTTTTTGAATTGCATTCCGGATTTTTTCCCCGCGTTCTGCTAAGTTTTTCATATCCTGGGTATCAAGATCTGCCAGTGTATCTCTAATAAATTGCACTAGATTATTTTTCTCGATGAAATACCGGTAGGCATGAGCAGTTAAAGCAAATCCCGTAGGTACCGGGACCTTAGTTTTTTCAATCATTTCACCAAGGCTGGCATTTTTCCCACCAACGATGGGAACATCTTTAATACCACATTCTTCAAACCATAAGACTAACTTTTTTTCTTTATCTTTATCAGGCATCATAATTTACCTCAAATAATCTTTTTAAAAATTCTGAGTTGATTTCAGGTGATTCAAACCTTTATAGTGTTAGAAGTTCTAATCACAACCCTTCGTTGTAGAATTATGTTTTTTGATAATTATCTTCATTGGATTTTATAAATTTAATAGGTAATTTTTATACATTTAATGAATTTTAGTATAACAAGTTAAAAGTAAAAAGGTGTTTTTATGACTTCTGCACGGGCAATTTTGTTAGAAGTAGGCGGATTAGGAATGATCAGAGAAAGTTTATTCAAACAGGACTATATCAAAGATGCGAGACGGGCAAGCATTTTAGTGGACGAGTTAAATGGTGTTATCTGGGTTTGGATAGGAACGGATGTAAACATTAAAACCCGGAAACAACTGCCACAGGTAGCTGAGAAGATTCAATCAGAAGGTTATTTGGCAAAGACGGATGGGCACATGATCGGACAGAACTGTTCGCAAATTATATATCTTGATCAGAAAGAGCTCAATAGTCAGAATTATCAAAAGGTGCTGAATTTATTTAATCTCAATTATGTTCAGGATGGCCGATTTGTGGTCCAATTTGAAGTTAGTCCAACGATGACCGTTACTCAGAAAAAAGATCCTCGTGAAAATGCGTTAGCAGGGATTCTAATTGCCAGTATTCTTCAAACGAATCCAGAAATTTTCATAGGACGTACTTCTTTAGGAGTTTATAATATTGAGACTTCTCAGGGTACCTTGAAGTTCCAAATTAGCAATGGGAATATTCAATTACTTCAAGGAAGTGTCGGGATTACTGAAGAAATCCAAAAAGAATTTCAGGAAAATTTGAAGGCATTAAAATAAACAATAACGTTAGATTTTATAGAATTTAGGGGTTAAAGATTCGCTCTTCACCTTCAGCAGTAAGAGGTTCCGCAATAAATTCGCAGACTTTATCACCCTTGGCAATGCATTTAACTTCTCGACAAATAGTTTTTCGTTTTGTAATGAATTCCATAATACCAGCGATTACCCCTGCAACCATAGCATCTGATTCTATATGTTTTTGGGTCATAGACGTGCTAATAATTGAATTTTTAAGGGTTGCACGGGCATATCCAGTTTCTAAATCGAATTCCTGTATTTCTGTGATGCCCCATCCACGAACGCCAACAATTTGCGCATAGGACCGAAAAATTGCTGCACCTTCTAGATTGAAGCGTTCTGACATCTGTTGTGCGAATTCTAATGCCATACGCTCTCCTGCATGGTACATTATCTCGCTTGCGCGCTCTACTCCAACTATATCTTCAGCGCTTTCTAAAATATGGATAAGGGTCCCTCTTGGCATTAGAAGTACGCGGATCCCCATGAGTGATAATGTCCCTTCAGTATCAATAGCTAATTGTTCCTTGGTTTTTTGTAAATCTAAATTTATAAATCCAAGTTCTCTCGCAGGGCTAGCAACTAATTCACAATATTCATCGCCTGTTGCGGTACATTTCGTTTCAATTGCATCCCATATCTCGCCGGTTATAGATTCAAGGATTGCTGTTAAAAATCCCGCCGCTTCTTGGTGAATAGGATGAATAGCTTTAAACCCATACATATTTTCAATATGAATAACGACAACACCCTTTTCCAAATTAAAGGTCTGCGCAATGACTTTTCCATTCCCAAAAATTCCAATTTGACGCATGATGGCATAGGGGCGATCTAATTCAGAAGTCTTAAAAAAATTATTTACATAGGTTAGAAATTCCTTGCCTGCAACCTTCCCAATTTCAAAATTTCTTGTGCAATACTCAGAATAATCCAGCGTTTCATACATAGTTTGAAGGATTTGAAGGTATTGCTGCGTGGGAATCATAAGATATTTTACCCCAAATAATTCGATGTTATTTTGAGGGGTTAAGCTTAAATTGGTTTTCAATACTTCAAAATCGCCCAACATCTTAGTTTGAATTCGAATTCCCTCGTGCGTAAAGGAGTAAGGGACTTCTGTACTTGTTATTTGTCCTGTAGAGTACCTATTCTTTATGATGCGTAAATGTGGGATAAATATCCCGCTAATTTCCTTAACCTTCAGATTTATAATGATATCAGCCATATTTTCAAGTGCAGAGACAAATTGTGTGGAGTGTGCAGGACGATCTAAGTAAAATAAACCCAGATCATTTTTGTTTTTTAGAGTTTGAAACATTTGTCGAAAAAATCGAAGAACTTTTGCTTCTTCACCAATGGAAATAAACATATTGGTGATATCATCAAATATCCAACGTATGGTTTCTGTTGGACCGCAGAGATCTTCTCGTGATTTATCTAGAACGTATTTAACCTTTGCAATATCGTTTGGTTTATCAATATCAATAATCGCATCTTGGAATGAAAATTTTTCAGGATAGGTAACAGGACCATAACAATTAATTACAAAGTATCGCTTCGCGGTGATCGCGGATTGAAGAAATGAAGGGCTTGCTACAATTTCTGGTAGATCAAAGAAATGGTGTGGTGGAAAACTATATTCTACTACAAAAACGCGCCCCTGATCACGACCAATCTGTTCTAAAGCAAAATATCCAGTGAAAGCACCTTTATTAGTAGCAGGATGCTCTGAGGTTATTAAGATTGCACTTCCAGGGGTTATACCACCTCCAAGAAGTCTATCTAATGAAATTATCCCGAACTTTTCCGTTTTCATTCGCATTCTCGTCTTCTCCTTCGGTTCTAACACTTTATCTTTGCAATAGTAGGGAATTTAATAAATTCTACGATTTTTAGAATCCTTACCTTTTAATAGAAATCGCAATATAAATGTATTATTTATTTAGAATTCTCAAGGTAATACAATTTTTCTGAAAATAGGATCATTAAAAAATTTAATAATACAAAAGATGAGGGTCGTTAATTTAACATATAGAAGTTTTACATAGGCGTTCAGCAATTTGATGGACAGAATTATATTCCATGTGGATTTAGATGCATTTTTTGCCTCCTGTGAAGTGCTCAGGGATCCAAGTTTGAAGGGACAGCCTGTCATAGTTGGGGCGGATCCAAAAGAGGGAAAAGGGCGCGGTGTGGTCTCCACCTCTTCCTATGAAGCCCGAAAATTTGGAGTAAAATCAGGTATGCCAATTTCCCGAGCCTATAAGTTGTGTCCTCAAGGAATTTATCTGCGCCCGGATATCCGGTATTATAAGGAAATTTCGGATCAAATTATGGAAATTCTCCGTTCTTATGCAGATAGTTTTGAGCAATGGGGAATTGATGAAGCCTTTCTCGATGTTACAAAACAAATAAATAATAATATAAGTCCAATTGAGCTGGCGCAGAAAATAAAAGATGAGATTTATACCAAAATTCAACTTACTTGTTCAATTGGAATTGGACCCAATAAGCAAGTTGCCAAAATTGCTTCAGATTTCAAAAAACCCGATGGGTTAACCTATGTTCCTTTAGATAAGGTGCGATCATTCCTTGATCCACTACCGGTTGAAAAAATTATCGGCGTTGGACCAAAATTTAAGAAATCACTAAATGAAAAATTAAATATAGAGACGATAGCAGATCTTGCGAATTATCCTGCAGAGAAATTAAATAAAATGTTTGGTAAAATGGGGATTTATCTGCACCAGGTAGCCCACGGAATTGATAATAGCCCAGTTCGGGAGGACTATAAAAGGAAATCAATTGGCGCGGAAATCACATTTGATGAAGATGTGGAAGATTTCAAGGTGATTTATAAGTCGCTTGAATTACTGATCGATAAATTGCATAAGGATATCTTGAAGGGAGGGTTTTTATTCCAAACGGTAGTTGTAAAGATAAGATTCTCGAACTTCAGCACGTATACGCGGCAAAAACGTCTCAAAGCACCAACAAATGATAAAAAAGTAGCACTTAAAATCGGAAAATATCTTCTTAAAGAATTTGAATCAGAGATGAAGAAGAAGAGGCTTCTCGGATTTCGGTTTACGGAACTATCTAAGTCAAAGTTTATTCAAAAGACGTTAATTGATTAGAATAAGTATATTAAATTTCCTGTAATTGATAATCATAGTTACCAATTCCAAGAGACGCGGCATAGTGTATGTATGGAATTTCCTGAGGGGAATTAGGTTGCCAATTTGTAGCAATTTTTTTAATTAAAGAAAAAGCATACATATCGAGAGCCAATGGATCTTCTCCCGCTAATAAATAACCGGGATTGTCGTGTTTCACCCCGCCATGGCGGATTTCCTGTGCATCAATTAAAGTTTCAATTGCATCTATTATCGTTAGATTTGGTTTTACCAACGTGTTCAATTCAGCAATTCCCTGATGAATATCCTTTTTATTAATATGCATAAGGATGCGATCTCTTTTTGCTAAATAGCCAAACGCATTTTTCAGGGCGCCAGTCATGAAGCATTGCATATGTATTTTTAAAACCGGGAGGGAAATGATGTAATCAACATTAAATGGAAATGTTGAGAGGGTTAATTCGTAATTCCGTGGAGATTTAACAGTTTTCATTTCTTGATTATAGAAATTAATGAATGGAACATCAAATTTTTCACAAATTTTATATAAATTAGATTGATTAACATCCATTTTTCGAAGATCGACAGCAGGGGCATCCCCAACGGTTAAGTCCCGATCTTTTAGAGCATTAAGGACTGTTTCCAGCATTTCGGGATGGGTAGTTGTTGGATAGGGCTCATGTGAAACTAGATTGACTTTAATAAGGATTTTTCCTACAATTTTTTCTTTAAAGTGGGTCAGAATTTTTTCAACAAAGGCAATTCTATTTGAAGAATGAGAATAAAAAATTTGGGATTTCACAAAGCTAACCCACCAAATTTGATTTTAAATGTTTCAGAAATTATTGTATGTTTGCCATAATCATTTTTTTGGGGAAGATAATAAGAGATTTTTATTAATATCATAACTGTATTCGTGAAACCGGGAGATTGATCTTGAATTTACCAGATATAATTTGATTTTTTAATTCTTTCGCAAGTTTTAATGCACCAAAACGATCTGATTGGCGAAGCGTGATGGGGATGTCATGATTTAGAATTTTAATGCGCCCCAATATCCCTTTAAAGGCTTTACCTGGGCAAAGAGTAACACAATTGCCACAATTGAAGCATAAAGCTTTATTAATCCCGTCCTTTTGTGAAAATCCACCCATCGGACAGTCAGTTTCAATATTGCATTCCGAACATTCAATACAAGCCTGTTTATTATAGGATATTTGAAGATCCACATCCTGCCAAACATCTGCATACGTTATTTTTTCAAGCGAATTTCGTCCTTTTACATCGACTACTACTAATTCTATCTTTCGATCAGTTTTAATTACATTTTGAAATATTTTCTCATTCAAGACAGGGATGGCAACCGCCCAGGAGTTGATTACTTCGGGTCCATTGGAAGTAATGAATCCGCCTACGTATTCTGGGCGCATTTCATGCATTTCTGCAATAGCCATAAGATTAGGTTTTTCCCTTGAACTACGAGTTCCAGGACCGATGACATATCCAATTGCACCATTCATTAAAATAGGGGTACCAATACCGATAACATCCAAATCTGGATCTTTCTGGAGAGGATTGAGTTCGCCACAGCCGCAAAAGGTTGCCTCTGCGTAATTTCCTTTGAATTTCTGAGCTGAGAAAATAGATTTTAGAGTTTCCGGATGAGGATTTACGAAAGCTAAGTAATTTTTAAATGCATTACGCGTTGCGACCATTTTAGCGAACGGTATCTCATTCAATTTCGTTGAGGTTTCAATTATTGTTCCTTCAATCGTTTCCACTTTAACAGAAATATCTTTATTTTCTATTAAATCGCGGAATAGATGTCCGCCGCCATATTTATCAGGCTTTGTGATGCTATGGGCGGTCCCATAAATGATGCAATCAATTACTCCAAGCCATTCATTCGGGCAAGGTCCCACGTAGCATAGAATATCATTTAAATAGAGATATTTCGCTTTTTTAAAAGTAGCTGCCTCAGCAACTTTAAAGGATAAGATTGCAATGGTTCCACTCATCAGTCCTTTCGTTGCCGCTGTAACGATATCGATATCGTCAATGGTAACTTTCTGTTCATCTCGGATGAGGTTACAAAGGTCCTCAGCGGTCATTACCACCGCAGTACCATTCGCTAGTTTTTGATTCAGTTCTTCTATAGATTTGTCCTTGGTCACCAAATTATTGCTCCTCTTCTAAAATTTGGGTAAAAGTCTTAAAGAGTTCGGTCAATTTTTGTCCTTCGTTGATGTAAATTTTGGTAGCATATAGATGTGATGAATCGATCCCGTCTTTTTCCAATTGCTTTTCAAATTTGTCTATCCGTTTTGCAACGATAGGCGCTGCCTTACCAACAGGACCTTCTTCAGGACCTTCGCCCAAAAAAATTCCGTCAGCACCTCTGTCGAAAGTAAATTTAAGTATATCATAAGGGATCATCGCTGTTGATGGCACCTGAATAATGCGAATATTTGCAGGATATTGTAATTTCTTGATCCCAGCATCATCTGCTGCTGCGTATGCAATCTTACTTTCTAAAAATGCAATAATAATAGGACGATCTTCATTTTTAGTATCTTGAAGAATGCCCTCAATCAAGAGTTTTAATTGGGCGATCGTTAAATGATTTACATCCAAGGCTTTTTGGGGGCATTCGGGCACGCACGCACCACAACCAGTACATGCCAATGAATTGATTAGAATGCGTTCATTCATCTTTTCAAAAGCATTATAGGGGCAGAGATTAAGACAGATTCCACAGTTATTACATTTATTAGGGTTAATTACAGCAATATCAGGGCTTAGTTGAATTATACCTTGTTTTAGGATTTCTTCTACTTTTGCAGTAGCGGAATTTGCCTCAAGAACCGAGGCAGTGATGTCTTTGGGACCTAATGCAGTCCCGCAAGCAAAAATTCCGCTGATATTTGTATTGATAGGGCGTAATTTAAGATGATCTTCCTTTATAAATCCATCTTCTGTCATTAATAGTCCAAAAGTATTAGCAACTTCGATAGTGCCAAGAGAAGGTTCAAGAGCTGTAGAGAGTACTAAAAGGTCAGTTTCCATAATAACGAATTCACTTGTGAGGGTATCTTCCATTTGAAGCTTGAGTGCTCCTGTCTCGGGATTAATAGAGACATCGGATACCTTCCCACGTATAAAATGAACATCCTGATTTTGAACATATTTGTAATATTGTTCATAGAATCCGACTGCGCGTATATCTGTATAACTTATCGTTACCTCAATACTTTTATCAAACTTTTTGATCATACTTGCATATTTAATTGCTGACATGCAACAGACTTGTGAACAATATTGATGTCCTGAAGGTTTTTCGTCGCGTGAACCCACACATTGTAAAAATAATACAGATTTTGGTCTCTTATTATTAGCGGGATTGATTAATTTCCCCCTAGTTGGTCCGTTAATATCAAGTAAGCGGGCAAGTTGCATAATAGTAATAACATTAGGGAAGCGCTTATAGCCTAAATGAGGTTTTTTAGAAGGGTCATAATCTTTGTGTCCTGTAGCTACAATAATGGATCCTACCTTAAATTTATGCATCTGTGGTTTATCATCGAAATTAATAGCTTTTGGTATACATGCTTCCATACATTTCTGACAAACAGCGGTATTTGTATTTGGATTATTTTGACGGCTTTTCAAATAGAGGCAGTGATTAGGATTTATTATAAATGCGCTCGGAACAGCCTCGGGAAAACTGCGATAAATCGCTTTTCGAGTCCCAAGAAAGCAATTCCATTCATCTGGAATTTCAACAGGGCAAACCTCAGCACAATTCCCACAAGTTAAACACTTATTTATATCAATATATCGGGGGTTTTGTTTTAATATTACCCTAAAGTTTCCAATTGAGCCTTCAATGCTTTCAGGCTCTGCTCCAGTTAATAAAGTAATATTTGGATTTTGGGCTACTTCTGACATCAGTGGGCTGATGGTGCACATGGCACATTCTTCTTCAGGATAGGTTTTAACGAGTTTTACCATATTTCCCCCGATCGAGTAATCCTTTTCCGAGAGAAAGATGGTATATCCCGTTTTTGCTAAAGATATGGCTGCTGTAATTCCAGCAATACCCCCCCCCACAATTAGTACTTGTTTTTTAACAGCTTGCCGTATATTTTCGAGAGGATATAATTTTTCAACCTTTTTAACTGCGCCTCTAATGAGGGAAACTACTTTTCGGGTTGCTTTTTCAGGATCTTCTGCATTAACCCAAGAACATTGCTCGCGGATATTTGCGATCTCCAGTAAATAAGGATTCAAAAGCGCATCTTCTAAGACAATCTGGAACATTTTCTTATGAACTCGGAGACTACAAGCTGCAATCACTATTTTATTCAATGAATGTTCGAGTATCATTTTTTTGAGTAAGTTTTGCCCGGGAAGAGAACACATGAAGGTATTTGATTTTACTGTAATAACCTTATCCCATGTTTGTACTTCTTTTATGACTTCATCTAAATTAATAACTTCTGCAATATTTTTGCCACATTGACAGATAAAAACCCCAATTCGATCTGGAAATCCACCGAACATTACTGTAACCTATTTCAATTTTTTACATATATACCTATCATAAATTAAATGATTTTCAACTTTTTTAAAATTGGCTCCACTTTTACGGAATGGGTCTGCACGCCTACCACCTTATAGGGGTCAGCACCCATACTTAATGCAATTAATTGAGCGATATTCAGATGAATTATTCCTAATTTAGCGCCCATATATTTCTCAAGTAATGCATCCGACCTATCGAACTGGAATGCACACATAGGACACATATTTACAAGGATCTCAGCACCGACTTGTTTCACACTCACTAATTTATCATAAGCAGCAGCACGGGCTAATTCAGGGCTAAGCCAGCGGTGGCGAAATCCAGAACCACAACAATAATTTTTCTCTGCATACCAAGAAATTGAATCCGCTCCGATAACTTTTACAAGTTCGTCCAGTACCTGAATAGATTCAGGATCTCCTACCACCGCTTCTGGAAATAATTTATAAAAATGACAGCCATGATGGGTGGCAATTCGGACATCTTTAAAATCAACCACCACGTGATCCGTGATCTTGTTTCTCCATTCATATAAGACTTCACATGCGTGATAGACATTCTCCGGTTTGAGATACTCCTTTTTAACTTCCAGCCCAACTTTTGCGAGGATGTTTTTAACCTCTGTATAAAGCTGGGGGGTATGAGTCATCCATTCGCAAGCTTCTTTATTTACACCATAGCAGGTCGAACAAATAGTTGCGAAATAAGGGTGATTGACTTGATTGGCTAAAGTGAAGTTGCGAGCGGCTAATGCTGCGGTGGGTAAAGGCGGGATCGCATCCACATTCATACCCATACCAGTGCAGCAAGATTGTCTCGGATCGTCATAATAATCAATACCAAGTTTATCGAATACAAAGCGGGTGGAACTTTCGGCACCCGGATATTCCAATCCGATAAAGCAACTTTTAAAGAGATAAAACCCAGCTGATGGTATTTTTTTAATCATATCGTCCTATCCAATTATTTAATACATTCTTTTTCTATTCTATTGAACTTTTCAAGTTCTTCATTGATTCCTGCTAATTCTAATATCTGTTTAACCTGGTCACGCGCTTCTTGAGGGAGTTCTCGTGGTGGAATAGTATTCATACCAAGCTGATTTAGAGTTTCTGGTAAATTCTGTCTCATTTTTACCCAGAGGGGCCCTAATTCCTCTTCGAATAGTTCAGTTGGTTGTGAAAAAGGTGTGAGACAGAGCCCAAAACCCATAAGACTGACCAAGAAATTCTTAAACGGTACAACATTCTTCCACCCATACCCAGATTGGCGAGCAAGATCTCGAATGATATGTATTAATATCCCAGGATTATTACTTCTTGGGCATCTTAAATTACAAGAGAAACAGGAGTAACAATACCATATTTCTTCTGACTCGAAAATTTTATCTTTCTGCCCAGTTAGTATATCATGGATAAATTTTCGGGGGCGATAGGAAGTGTAGCGGGCTGCAGGGCAGGCACTGCTACAGTTTCCACATTGAATACATTTTTTTAACCCGATATCCTTTGGAATACGAACATCTTTTAATAAATCCTTAAGGAAAGTTGGGTCATATTGCAATATTTTTGGTTTTTTAATCAAATCTAAATCACTTTAGCACATTATTTTCTTTAATCCAACGCATGAAGCGCTCTTTGATCTCTACTGGAGTCAATGGAATTATTTTGACATTTGCATTGAATGGTTTTGTAAAAATATGAATAAATCGAGGACCTATACCTAAAGACTCATATAACTTCAATATTTCTTCGGGAGTATATGCAGAACCACTTGTTTGAATTCCAAAGCTATGGGCAATGAATTCTAAATCAAGTTGACTGTAAGCTTGCGTAATCTGATTCCCAGTAGAACCATGGGTCCCATTATCAATTGCTAGAATTGTCAAATTGTGAGGCGCAATCTGAGCAATTGTGCAAAGTGCATTTGGGTTCGTTAGAATACTTCCATCCCCATCAAGTACAATAACTTCCTCCGAAATCTTCATTGCAACCCCAAGACCAATAAGGGAAACCATTCCGAAGCTCCCAGTCATATAAAAATTTGAGGATTGATCACATACTTCATACAGTTCTTGGCTGGGAATTCCGATATTTGAGACGATTATTTTGCCTTTGAGAAATGGTTGAAGCCCTTGAAGGATTTCAAATCGGGTTAGGGTAGGATTTTGGATATTTTTTATTAAATGAATCTCAGAAACACGTTTTCGGGGAGGAAATTCCAATTTAGGAAATTGTAACGTGCTTTTTTCCCAGATCTTTGGATTGAGGAGAATTCCGTAGGGAGTTTCGTGTTCAAAGCATGATTGAAGCGCATGATCAATTTCAGGAATGTTTTTTTCATCGTGAATTTCAATGTAGGGAATATCCATTGCTTCAAATATGCGTGTGATGTGCTGCCCTATCGCGTTTTGAGCAATTATGTTTTCCTTATAGATACCACGCCAGCTTATCAATATAGGAATGGGAATTTTATGGATAACTGCCAAAGAGATGAGGGCATTAATGGAGTTCCCAATACCGCCACTTTGCATGAGTAAGGCAGACCTAAATGCGCCTGCTAAATATATCCCTGTAGCAAAGCCGATGCCTTCTTCTTCGCGTGTTAAAGGGATGTGTGTGAAATTCTGAGAACATAAAATGAGTAAGTTTTTAATTTTCGCACAAGGTACAGAAAATATATGCCCAATCCGATGCTTTTTCAGGAGTTCAATAATTTGTTCTTCAGGGTTCATTTTAATATTTCCTTTATTTCATCAAGCGAAGCGTCTGCATTATCTACAGTTAAAATGGGGGTAATTGGATAAAGATCGATATCTTCTTTTAACCTTTGAATGCCACCACCTGTTATATTGAGGAGAATTAAATCATTGATGGCAACATTTTTCTGTTCAATTGCTTTTTGAAGGCTTGCAACAGCGACAGATGCCTCTGGGACAATATCAATTTCCTCAAGATCGAGAAAGAGTTTTTCAGCTTGATGAAGTTCGTTATTTGTAATAGCATACATAATCCCATTAGTATCAATTAATGCATCAAATACTCCCCCTGGAATCCCATAGGGGGGAGTTCGGTTCGTTAACATAGTTGCATGAACCTGCTTAATTTTATTTAATGCATCGGGCATGTCTCTATCGGGTATAATTTCTCGAGACTTTAAAGCCCATGCATTAACAATTGGGGTATAAGGAAAATTTTGACTTAATTGTAAT
>Ga0307375_10002662_pt1 | contig 18132 bp, 17 predicted proteins | sample TR1MG_FD_202531 | JGI IMG/M metagenome (GOLD analysis project Ga0307375, IMG submission 202531) | Soil microbial communities from Risofladan, Vaasa, Finland - TR-1 | ecosystem: Environmental > Terrestrial > Soil > Coastal area > Acid sulfate soil | place: Finland: Risofladan, Vaasa | collected... | reverse complement strand
CCTTTCTCAAGGCTTCTCTTATGTGGCGACTCTCATATTTCCCAATTGTTGGTGCATAATGTGACTGTTGTGCATTTGAGCGACAAGGTGCTCGATTCCAAGTCTCACTTCTCTCCTCTCTGCCGTATCTCCGCGAGCTCCGCATTTCTCGTGGTGCTGATTACCTTGGCGATGTGTTCTATCTATCTCGGCACTTAATGCGTCTCTCTACGCGTTTGGAGAGCTTGAAACTGGATTTTGCCGAGGCCGCTGAAATTCTTCGCTGTGCTCCCTCCTCTCTGTGCATCGATCGCCTTTTTGAAGAATTTGGGATGAAGGATTCAAACCCAACTTCTTTTTCTTTTTCTTCTTCTTCTGCAGCGAGCAATACGACTTCGATACTCTCTTCTTCTTCTCCATCCTCCTCATCTCCTTCTAATACCTCTTCTTTGAGCATCAATGATGAACCTACGCTTTTGGACTTGGCATCAAGATTCACAAGGCTCAGAGAGCTTGAATTGAGCCACACGCGCACTGCTTCATTCGAAGGGCGCCGTCATTGAAGATACTTCTTCGGCTGGTCTGCTCTCCTGGCTAGGCTTCCTCCAAAAGTCTTTTGGACATTGTGCGTTTGCTTTTTGAGAATGGAGCGACCGTGGACTTGTGTGAGAACTCGGACGAGGAGACGCCACTTTGGCAAGCCGTTTTTGGTGATCACGTACCTGTGTGTGAGCTGTTGGTCGAGCATGGAGCTGATCTCAAGCATGTGAATGGAGAACAGATGCAGTTGCTCATTCAGGCGTGTTCCAATGGAAATCTCATGGCGGTCAAGTTTCTGGTGGCTCGTGGCGCAGACCTCGCAATGACGGATAACAGCGAAGGAAACACTCCATTTTTGACTGCATGCAAATGGGGACACGTGGAGGTCGTCAAGTACCTGGCGAAGGCTTCAACGGTCGATGTGGACGCCGAGAACACTTATTGCTCCAACCACAACCCTTTGGATCTTCTCAAGTTCCTGTTCGAGTTGGGAGCCAAAATAGATACGGAGAAATCGCAACTCATCGGAGTCTCAAACGTGGAGATGATGAAGTTCCTCGTCGATGAGAAGGGATGTGACCTCACTGTCTTCTCCGAGTATGGAACATCGCCACTCGCACACGCAGCATTCAATGGAAATTGGAGTTGGTCAAGGCGATGATCGGGAAGGGCGCAAATCCTGATGTTGAAGACCCAAACGACGGCAAGACCGCTCACAGTGCAGCCACCTCTGGAAAGGAGCTCAACCCCGGATGTGAGAAGGTTGAGGGACACCTGGCTTCGATCATCAAGAAGTGAGCGAAGAACACACATGTAACATACCAAATACAGCGCACTTCCGAAACGGACACTGCAGCAAACCACCTTTCGACGACTTCCGCATATGATGCAAGGAATGTGCACAATAGGGAGTTGCCTTTCAAATTAGACAATTCGAAAGCATTCAGGGGGTAAACAAGGTTTGGAGTGTTCGATCCCAGCGTTTGTAACGCGGTGTGGTCGATCCGCATTACTCTATGAACGCCGTCAGGTTAGGTCCATTACCCCCACAATGACTCCTGTTAGTGAGTTATTTGGGAGGGTATGCCCTTCTTGTCCGTTCTGGAGTTGATAGGGGCGAAGGACGAAGTTCTGTCCGAATTTCCCTTGTTTTGGGCCGAATTTCTCTAGTTTTAGAGCTCTCGTGCGACCGTTGGGCGAGACCCGCTCAGAATGTGCACTCCTCCCGACATTACTCATCGATTCAGACGCTCCTCGAATTCTGTCCTCGGTAGAAGTGTTCCTATGTACATACATCTCAACTGAAAGGAGGCGCTCTATTGTACTGGTGATTGCAAACTGTGATTGTTGGTTGCCCCTGGCCTTGTCGTCCCGCCATGTCCTTCGACTACTATCAAAAGACCAACACGCCTGGTTCTGGGTATGTCATTCAACCGTTTGATTCCGGATTTTGCATTTTCCGGCTCTGGAGATGCTGTGTTGCACTGCTTTGAGGTGAAACATGCCTCAGCGCGCCCTCGGACTCCTTTCCTTCCCTTTCCCATGATGTGCTTGTGCTTACTGACCACGTTTTCTCATTTATGTGTTCTCCTAGTATTCGCCGTTCTTCTCGTCTCAAAAATGAGGATGATCCTCAGCCATCGGAGCGTGCTGCGGGATTGACAAAGTCGGTCGTGAAAAGAAAGCGAACTGTGGAAAGAGAGGAGCATGAAGTTGACTTTACATTCACGCCTACACATCCTGATAAGAAGAAGGCTCGAGTTAGTGCATCGAAAGAGGACGAACCCCCTGCCACGCGTAGTACGAGGCCGACTTCTACGCGCAAGAAAGTCGCGGCTGCCGAGGCTTCCAAAACTGCCACTTCATCCCGTTCTCTTCGCTCCCAGGTCGAAGTCGGTGTATCCACTAAGATTCCATCCAAGGCTAGTCAAGAAGAAACCCCCAAACCGGTGACGAAGAAGACCGAAACTTCGAACGCTTCTGTCAGGCCACATCGCACGTCTGTGCCACCTAAAACCCCCGAATCGTCGCCTTCTAAGAAACGTAAAACACCTTCAATTGATAATTCCGACGACATTACTGAAACAGAGGCGAGAAGTCCGAAAAAGCCTAAGACAGCGAAACAGGTCTCACCTGCGTCTTCAACACCTCCCAAACCCAAATCTGCCCCACCAACAGCAACTGATAAACCTTCAAAGGGCGAATTAGAAGTGGCAGAGGAGAGACAGAGCCCGCTCGTCAAGTCTACGGTCACGTTGGAGGAGAATCCGATCTCGTACTGGGACTTTGTGAAAAAGAAGCGAGGAGATGCGTTGATTAAGCGAATGGTGAAGGAATCTCCCGATGGTACGAGGCGCTTGGGTCAGGAGGAGGAGGAGACGCTTCGTGTGGTTCAAAATCGCTTTTTCGCCGAAGCGGATGCGCTGTATCGCCCTGAAGATGTGTATATACCTAATCCAGTGAATGAGGAATTGGAAGTGGTGCAAGAGTACTACCAGCGCATCATTGACTTGCTAGAAAAAGAGAATGAGGATTTGGAGTCTTCTCATCATCGTGTCGTGTCTCAATTGGCGTCTCTTGGCGTCTCTCCCCCTTCTTCTTCTTCTTCTTCTTCGTTTGAATCTTTATCGCAAGTTCAGAAGGCGACGCCGTCGAAGGCAAGTTCAGGAGGAGGAGGAAGGAGAAAATCTCTGGCTTCAGCCGTGCCTCTGTCGGCCAAACGTACTCAAGGTCGTCGTTCAATGGTTGGTGTGAGTGCGGAGGAGAAGGCGCTAGTGGAAACGACCAATGCGGAGGTCGCAGAGATCATGCTGCACATGCCACCGGTGGAAACGTTGTTGAGCGAGGAGGAGATGAACTTCTTGGCTGAGAGACCTGCGCTCGCGTCGAATTTGCAACTGTCCGCCTTCTCGCGACTGCAAACGAAACTGGACTCGTTGCAGCTACTCATCAAGCAAATGGGATACGTCAACTCAACGTTCGAGGAGAAGGCCATTGGAATCTCGGGCGCAATGAGAAGCTACATGGTGCCCTCTGCCGCTACGGGTGCACCCATCAATCTATCAAGAGTTCCTGTTTCATCTCCTTTGATGAGAAAGTAGAGTGTCCGTGAGTGTGTCTCGGATTGGACCATCTTCTCCATCCTCCCGAATCTTCTCTCCTACATGCACTCACCACTCCATTCCCGTCTATTCCCCTGTTTTCGATTCCTACTACTATACTTGTAAATTAGTAAACCCAACCACATACACCCATACACTTGAGACGTCGTTTCCTGCGTCGATTCACTTCTGGGATCTTGCGCGCCCCTTACCCCCTCCTCCTGCGCAGATTGTCCGTGTGCAATCAGTTGGTACCTCGATCAAGACAGGAAGGAGCCAAACGAAGGATTGCACCTCTTCCCCTCTTCAAGAACTTCTTCACTCTCCCCTCAGACCTCGATTTGGAACCATCCGATCAAAAGTACATTCCTATCATTTGCAACCTTTCCATGAATGTGTTCATTGGGTGAGCGAATCCGTTTGTCATGGCTGTGATGAGCATTGGGCTCCACACATCCTTGACTTCACCTTTCACAGTCGTCCTGTTTGTGGACTTCTTCGAACCTGATTCTCTGTTTTGACTGAGTTTTTTGACTCGGCCATGTGTTTTCTACCCTATCATTGCACCTATTCTGTTCAAGTCACTCGCTGAAGCCTCGTTTCTCGTCTCCAGTGGAGTCCTCGCGGGAAATGACCACCACTGCGAATGCTGCTACTACTCTTGGATATCTCCCCGTCAACATCATTAAGCACCTTGTGCACTATCTGGAATTCGAGAATTGCGCTCTCCTCTTCGGCATGCTCGACCGTTGCGTCCAATCTTAGTTTGCGGGTGGGAAGTTCTAGAAACTCTGAATTTGCATCTCAGCCACTCTCTCCCCCGCTCATTTGGTGGTATTCGCTATCTCCTTTGATCGTTGCGTCGTGTTCCGAACATTAGGTTCCACAGTTGGGACTTCTTGCACACGTCGATTCTGACAATCAAGTTGATCGCCCTCTTCACACCAACCTCATTGGACCTGCATGGTATTCCAAGATGTGCTCGTCACCGCCATTCTTCATCTTTTATTTCATCTTTTTCGTCATCATCGACATCACATGCTCCCACCACTTCTTCAATAATCGCCTCCTCCTCTACGTCTTCTGCTGACTCCGATATTGACTATTTGCCTTATGAATCGTTTATGGCATGCGTCCAATCTCGATGCTGACGAGCCAAAGAAGAATAACGGCAATGAGAAGGGCGCACATCGTAATGTTCCGTCGAAACCTGATCCTCACCATCATCCTGCTCCTCCTCATTCTATTGACTCTCTATTCATCCCTCTGGACTCCTCTTGAACTCACATTGCGAACATGCGCCTTCTCGTCCACATGGTTAAGAGATCCATCCCCTCCTGGAGACGTTCTGTTGCCACTCTCTTCACTCGTGAGGCCTCAATAAATGAGGCAAGTTGGAGCACTGAAGGCGAAAATGAGGTCCGAACGATGGTATTTCCATGTGGGGTAAGTCAAATGAGGAGATTGAGGGTCAAGATGAGTGTGAATGGCATTCGAAGAAAGGCGCCAGCTCCGGTCCATGTTGTGTGCCCATCACGAACACTTGACCTCTTGGATTCCACGTTCCTGGCACTCCTCTCCATCTTTTATCCCCTCTTACGCGATCAATTCTGTCGTGTAACCTCAGCTTCTCCTGATCGAGGGTGCGTAAGTTCTCCTCCCGCGCCCCGAAACACTTTCCCCTCTCTGTTGCTCTTCTTTGCCTCCCTCTATTGGACACAGGCCGCCATCCTGAGTTGCAGCGATCTTCTGCACTTTCGCTTCGCTTCTCTTTCTCTTCCAGATCCCTGATATTCCTGTTGGCATGTCCTTCAGTCCGAAACTGTCAGGGTGTTTCCTTCTCACACGCTCGCAACAACTTCGCCGCGCTCGGGCGTTGTCGGAAGAACATCATGTTTGGGGGGCACAGGTGTACACTATACGTCTCTTTCATTCTGTAATACAAAGGCTATGATCTATATCGTGGTTTGATCGTTGAACCATCTCAAATGGCAGCAGTGGCAGCCTCGAGAATCGCTTCGACGGTGATGGCGGTCGGATGGGCCGCTGCGAGCTTTGCCACGTACTTTCTCGCTTTAGTGGCCACCAACGACCACTCGTCCTTTGTGGCAGCAAACAGCTTCTCCAAGGCAGCGATAGCCAAAGCAGTGGCCCACAGTTCGTCGGAAACTTCGGCGGGTCGTTTCGCATCCAATTCCTGCAACGTCTTTCCAAGTAGCGCTGCAATTACCGCTCCATATTGGAAGCCACCGTTAGCTTGTGCATGAATGACGATGTCCATGGCCGATGAGGCCTTGCTGGGGAGCGGTAGCATCGCGTTTTTGGCTGGCGCGGGTTTTGCCGGCATCGCCTGAGGGATCGCCTGAATCATTGACGGCGCATAATGCGCCATTGAAGACGAGGTAGAGGTTTCAGGGGGGTACGACTGGCCAGGGGGAGGAGGTGGGGGACCTGCAGCAGCTCTCGAGGACCATTTCGGCCCAACTTCCTTCTCCATCCCCTTGTTCGATCTTCCGCCTGCACTCACGTCCTTGCTCTTCTTGTCCTTACCCTTCTTCTCTTCAGGGAGGTCCACCAATCTCTCGCCTCTCGTGATCATAGAATCTCTGGGCGATATTTGGTTCGTCTGCCTGCTCAAACTCTGGGGTTTTCCGCTATGAAGTTCACCCATATCCAAGTGAGAAGTCGAAACAAGGGCAGCAGTGGGGGCAGGAGGGGCGGCAGCACGAGCAGGTGCAGGCGCGCCGAACAAGTTTTCCACCTTCTCTGCAACTGCAGCGCCGAAACTGACGACCTTCTCCGCGAAATCTGTAGCAGCAGCAGGTGCGCTGAATGTAGTTCGGCGCTTGAAGGATTCAGAGGCGGAAGAATCCGAAACGCGCACGACGGAAGTATCTTCATCTTCCGAGCTGCTGTCGAGTCCATCCGAGTCATCCATACCGCCCTTCGCCATCAAGGAATCATTTATCTCTTCGCTGAAAGCATATCCCTTATTGGAACCACCGCCGACAGAGCCCTCTCTTTTGCGAGCCACGTATCTCTCCTCCTCCTCGACGCCCATGGCTGCCAATTGGTCGAATTTCGATGACATATAGTTACCAGATGTGCGTAGAAGTCCACCGAGGGCCGAACCGATCTCTTCGAGCTTACCACCGGCATGTGCGAGGATGCCAACGTCCTTCGCCTTTGAATCGGAGATCGCCTCGTCCACGTCCATGTGGATCATGTGTCCTTCCGTCACATGCGACTTGGAAACGTGTACGGCCACAAAACTCGTGTATTTGGACGCCAAGTGATACTTTGTGGCCAGTTCGATGATGTTCTTCTTCAAACCCAAATGATTCGGTGATAGCTCCATATCTCGAATCTCAGCATATGCGGCAAAACGCTGAACAGAGAGTTCCATATCGCTAGCACTCAAATCGACGATGCAAGGGAACTCAAACACCTGTTGCTCGGCCATAGCGCGGATCTTGATTTCGTGACGCGTTTTGCTCGTCGTTTCGCCGCTCCACTTGTCCATTGGCGCATCAAAGAAGGCGTGCAAGTCGAAGCGCTCACCATCGAAGATCGCAGGAGGGAAGTGGATCTCGGCAAGCTTTGTTGAAGGTCGCAACGTGTTCCAATCGATTTCGAACTTTGTCAGCACCGGTTGTAGCGCCCTCTTCACTTGTCTCATCACTGGTGCCTCCAATGTCGTAGTAGATTCCACAAACTCGGCCTTTCCACGACCAAACTTGGCAATGCCCCTCATCAGAGCCTGAGAGACCTCATTTCCAATACCAAGCGCGAAAATGCGCGTAGCCTCGCCAATCTTGGTGCGAACACAGTGCAAAACATCAGACTTGTTCTTCACATCACCATCGGTAAGAAGGAAGACTTGACGGACGGGAAAGGAGGGACTGAGAGGAGAGGAGAGCAGATCTTCGAAGGGGCTCAGAAGGTTCGTTCCGCCCAAATTTGCATCGATCGTAGCGAGCCATGCGTTCGCTTGTTCCAACGTTTCGCCATTGTATCGCCTAGGAGCATCAAATAACTTGTGATAACGATCACCAAACGCCATAATGTTGAAGGTACAAGACTCGGGGAGCGCTCGCAAAAACAGGGCCAGCGCACTCTTCGCTCGGCGCATTCGACCGCCACTCATAGAACCAGAACAGTCCAACATGAACACGATTTCTGCTGAGATATCGATTTCACTCTGAATACGAGGCACTACGGACAAGGACAAGGCGTACTTCTTGTAACGCACCGGTTCCTCCACTTCCATACTAGACATGGGGACGACGACGCTCATTCCAGGTTGAGAACCAAAATCAAATACCTGTTCGTTCTGAGGCGGTGCGACGACGGAAGGGATAGGGGCGGCGGCGGGGACGTCTTTCCCTGCGGAGTCCAGAACGGCCTCAGTGATGCAACATGGTTGGTTGGGGTCCTGCACAGTGATGGAAACTTCGAAGCGAGCCGGGGAGACGTGTTCTTGAGAGAGAGTGACGCGACCAGAGATGTCCAATCGCTCAATGTCGCACTTGTGAGTTTCGCACTTCAAATCCACGATTCTCTGCGGTTGTGTGATGGCGACGGTGATGTTGAGTCCATTAGGCACTTGAGCACGAAGCTTTGCATTGGCTTCTTCGTCGGAGTCGGATACGCGGGCCGGGGCAGAGGCAGGAGGAGGGACAGTTCGAGCGGCAGGCAAGCCAAACACAAAAGCGTCTCCAACCGTGTCCAATTTCGTGAGATAGCGCACATTTACCACACACACCATTCCAGGGGCCAAGTTTCCTGCGGAGATGTCGAAAGTTTGGCGTTTGCTCTTCTTCTCGGCGAGAAATGCCTGATTTCCGCTTGAGATTGCATCGTCGTACTTCGCGAACGCCTCGCTCTTTTCCATGCACTGACCTTGGACAATAGAGTCGCCAACACAAACCTCGAAATCGTGAACTATGATATCCTCATCAGCGAGGCGGAAGACGGCTTCAATGGGGTGAGAAGGAGAGGGATTTTCGAAACGCAGGGAGAGCGACACATCGGCAACCGTCTGATTCACGCGAGCGGCTACTTTAAGACCAGACAAGGGAACAATCGCACCAGTCTTTGCGTCATTTACCACAATATTAGGGTCAACGAGATACACGTCCTCTTCACTATCGACGGGGGAGGGAAGTACGGGAGGCGGAACATGGGCGGGCGCAACAGCGTTCGCAGGCACACCAGGACCATCGAAATGTCTAGCAATGGCAAGCTGAATGTAATGAGAACAGGAGACATCACCACAGAGGGCAGGGTACACAGAACAAAGGGTTAGAAGTGGAGAGGGGAGCAGGCCGAGAGAGAGAGAGAGACAAAGACCACAGAGAACCAACCGAGAGGCATTGTGAGGGAAGGAGAGAGTACAATGAAGCAATGATAGTGAAAAGGCATGAATCACGATATGGAGAGAGCATATGTGGGGTGAAAGGGAGCAGTGCTGCGTACCTCGACGTTGTTGTTGGCCGCAATGAGGAGCGCCAACGCCGCGTCGCCGTCGAGGCCCGTGACGGCTTGAATGAGACCCACTGACTCTGCACTCATGTCTCCCAGATAGCAAAGAAGAGGAAGGCGGTTGCTTGCCAGAAAGAAGTGGGGGTGGTAGGGGAATGAAGAGGAGACGGGTTCAGAAGGAAGTGGTTGGTGCCTTCTTCAGCACAAAACAGAAGAGGCGGCCTGGCCGGCCTCCAACTTCTGCGAAGCGCGAGTCCGCGGTTCCTGGAAAGCCGCGCCTCTCGCTCTCCAAGCGACTCCTCCTCAATTCAATGCTGCTCTCCCACCCCGTTTGGTAGCCACTCCTCACACTTCCAACTGGCCTTCATGAACTGCCAACCTTCTACTCTCTACAATCACACCGCACTTAGGACATAGAGCGACGATGGACGTTGGTTCAGCCTCGAATGCCACCTCCTTTGGCTCCACTGACCCTTCTTCCTCTTCTTTCGCAGTCCCAATGTCCAATCATGCAACTATTCACGTCGTTCGTTTGGGTTCTCATAACAGAACTGGAAAATGGGAAGTTGAAGGGACGCAATTCATGGCAGACGGCCGCCTCTTCAGCAAGCCATTCTGGCTTTGATTTGGGGAGATCCGCATCTGTTGGCAGGTAATGCTTCAGGGTCGACTTATCATGGACACACATCTTGCAACCTTCAGACACAAGGTGGAGGACGTCTTCAGTGATCTGAAGGACTGGCAACTTCTCGTCAATCCAGTCTTCGTCTTCACACACACTGAAGAGTTGGATGATCTTATTCAAGTAACATCAGGACTTCACAACTTCAATATGTACCCATGAATGAATCAGGCGCTGTACAGCCAATTTGGAAGGGTTTTCATTGCTTCTTCTTCGGTTTCGGCCCGCGCTTCTTCGGCACTGATTTCTCACGTTGCACATTGCGTTCGTTGAGGTCTTTGCTACTCACCATCACTTTCAAATAGTCATCCCAGTGGTCCCTTATGCCAGCCTGAAGGAGGGTTTCCGGGTCGAGGAATCTGGTCCCTTTCACCTTTCGCCAGGCGGGGCGCGGCTCGTCAGTAGCGTGTTCGTGATAAACGACTAACGCATATAGCAATGCTGCAACGTGTATGCAAAGGGCAGGACTAAGACGACCGAAAAGTCAGCAGGGAAATTGGAGACCAGCGGGGAAACGATCCAAATTTCAACCGACGTACTCTTGCTTGAAGACACACTTTCTGCCGTAACGACGTCCGTATTGTGATAAACTCACTCTAACCAGATACTAGGAGTTCTTGAATTCCGAATGAACGAGGGAGCTGGCCTGTAAAGCACCTGTGTCCAACAATTTCATTCTGAGTCGTCGTATGTCGTTTGAAGCGACTATTTGCCTTGCTTTCTTATCAACCATGACTTTAGGACTAGTCATACGCCTTACCCAGTCCTCAGTGAGGAAGTTGAAGTCACTCAAAGTCTCAAAGTGAGCCAATTCACGATTTGGCGGAAATTTCCAAGCATTTTCAATCCCAGTTTTCTGCTTTCAAAGGCACTTGTTAGGGGCGAAAGCTTTCAAAAGTGTTAAGAACATGATATCCAATCGATATATAGGGACGTACATCAAAGTTACGCATAATGAAGACTGTTGTGAGGGCGTGAAGTAGCGGTTTTTGGTCGCCGGTGTGTCATCTACATAGGTAAGCAGTAGCTCTGTCAGGGGGATATTCACGTAAGCAGTAGGATGTTGTACCTTCTCTCAGAACAAGAACCCAGTTGATGGCAAAAGATGCACGAAAAGGACCACTGCAATCTTCGATGATGACATGAGTCCCTTCTTCTACCTGTTTTCAACTTCAAGATGAAAGGAATCAAACTATTTAATACAATTGACAAGATTGTTAAAATTTCAAGGGAAACCGGGGACGATGCGGAGGGAAGGGCGGAGGAGGTCGATTTACTTGGGTCATCGGCGTCGCTTAGACGCATATTGATCAACGGGAGTATCCGGAAAGCCATGTTCGAAAGTAATCGCAAGCTTTCGTTGGATATTGGGTGCCGAAGCTTGAAAATCCACTCGGCGGGCCTCATAGTTGTAGAAAATCAAAAACAAAGCAGAGTCGGCATCGTAACCAGGCAGCAAACGGAACCAAGCCTCTGCAAAGTCCATGAGCGCGGAAAACCATTCTTCAATCCTATCGTCGTGCTCCAGAAGGCACCATCCTTTCGATTTGTGTCGATCCAATCCATCCTGCTGCACTTCAAGTTGATCATGAGGCGAGTAGAGGTAGCCATCATTGGAGAGCTTGATGAACAGCTCGTACCATTGATTTCCACCATCGCGAAACTTCTGCACATACATGGCCGCCCGATACCTGAGCTTGTCATAAGTGTAGTAGAGAATAGTATCCTCTCGGTCGGTGGTCGTCGGGGGAAGAATGTACTTCTCATTTGTCGTGAGGAAAGCGTTCCAAATCATATTGAATTTCTTGTGGTCGAAATGGGTAGGAAATTCGCGCTGCAGTGCAATCAAGTCCACGAGTATGTCGGCAGTCGTTTTCTTGACAGGTTGCAAGTTGCTCAAATAAAGCGTAGTATAGAGCTCACGTTCACGCTCGTCCAACGGCCCACTTTCGAGAGAAAGGCTGGGACTGAATAGTCCTCTGTGTGAGGCATCCTTCTGCTTCTCATACGCCACCAGATGAGGAATCCAATGCCACCGACCAACAACAAGCACACAACCACAATGAGACCAATAGAGAAGGCAGAGAGAACGCAGACGCCTCCTTGTCGCAAGTTGTTTCCTGAAGTGGAGCACTTTGCGACGACCGCGAAACAAGAGCATAAGGGACTCGCATTCACTAGTTCGAGGGACAAGAGGCGTTAGAAACGTCCTCAGCAACACAACAGCAATTGAGACGAGCAAGAGACGCACTCATGACCAAGCAGGCGGTCTGGTCTGAAGTCGCGCCGCAGGTGGAGAGGCAGGAAAGACTAGCACAGCCACCACGGCTGAAGCAAGGCACCGAACAAGTCGCCCAGCATTGAGGATTAATCTGGCAGTCTAGGTATGAAGTTACACAGGGCGAGGTGCAAGAGTAAGCGACGACAGGCTCACAAGAAGCGAGAAGCAGCAGCTTTGCGGCCAAGGCAAGCAGCGCGGTGGTCCACCTTGGACGAACAACATCGATTTCGAATTGAACCATTGTGACTAGTGCTCTCTCCTATGGAGAGTTGGAACCAAGCGATCAAGTCGACGACTGATCAAGAACGGGGCCGGCCACCAAGGAAGCAGCTCTCACGTACGCGCTTCCTTTCGGGGCAGGACTGGTCCAGAATCCCAATCAAGGGGTGAGAAACAGTTCAGTTAGATAACGACGATAAGAATCTTGAATTAGGTTCAAATCAAATCGTCGATGAGGTTGGGGTGCGCATTTGAGGTGCAGAGTCGTAGGACGTCATACGACCGCCTTTCCTACCTTCGTATGCTATGAAACCTGATCAATACTTCGATGGATGTGACTTCATTTCCGATACAGTTCGTCTTTCAGAAATCAATGAGATGCTTCACAGTTCAGATTCGAGTGAGGCCTCAGCGCGAAGTCTACCACCGGATCACCCGGGTCCGGTCTGACAGCCGTCTCTGCCATCGTCCGGTACCCATAGGTCAGAATACCACCTACATCATGGATGCTTTCCGAAAAATCTATCCTAGTGAGTACTACAAGAAGTTCTTGGCCCATGGCGTGCGTCCGGACGATCGATCACTCCTTTCCATTCGTAAAACGAACATCTCACTCGGTACGTCCCTCTATTCCCTCTTTTATATCTCCCATGGGATATGTCTATCCAATTCCTGTTCATTCTCCTCCATAGAACACCTTCTTGGCTCACTCTTCGGAATGCAGTCATGTTCTTCACTTCTACGCCGCCCATTCTAAACTGTACTCATCTCCTCCTCCAATTCTGCGATTTTCGTATGTCCTATAGGCGGCACTACCTCAGCATATGGTTCTTCTTTCGTCAAAGTAGGAAATACGACGATTCTGTGCGGAATTCGTGCGCAGGTCGGTTTGGTCCCGTTTCCGAATGACCCTATGAACGCGTTTGACCGACGCCATATTGTCGTGAACTTGGAAATGCTGCCGTTGTGTTCTCCCAATATTCGCTCTGGAAAACCTACAGAAAGGGCACAACTCGTTGGACAAAAGTTGAACGATCTCTGTCACAATCTAATCGATCCCTCGAACCTGTATTCCTCTTCCGACCTGTCGCACTCTAATGGTCAGATAGTGTCTTGGTACCTCTATGCGGATATGTACTGTTTTGATCACGATGGCAACATTCAAGACTGTGCGGTGCTCGCCTTGGTTTCTGCCCTCAAATCCACGCTCCTACCCCCCATCACGGTGACGCCTGCTGGAGAAGCAGTGATATCCTCAGAGATAGTAGATAGGTCAATAGCAATTCAGCTGACACACATGCCCATCTTGACGACATTCGGTATCATCAACGAACACATTTTGGCTGACCCTAACTTGGAAGAAGAGGGCATTGTGAGTGGAACTTTAACGATAGCTTATGATGAGCGTGGCAATCTCTGTGCATTGGACTGCGTGGGAGGCTCTACAATCACAGACGAACAGACGAAGGAGTGCATGAAACTCGCGAAGGGTAGAGTCGTTTCAGTATCTTCCTACATCGACAACACTGTGGAGAATTACTTCAAGAAGCTTAAAGAGGCGTTTGAACCGCAATGATGGACGAGCGAGAAGGCAGATTTGGGACTCCCTGTACAGAATGAAATCTCTCACCACCTGTTGGTCACAAACTTTGGAATTCACTGCTTTTGAGGGGCATTATATTGTCCATATGTCATTGTGCGTTGTGCTTGATGGGGGAGGAGCGATAGGAGGGTTCCACATGTGATTTTGTCTGCATGGAAATTTCCAGTTTCGGTGCGCGGGTCCTCACTCAGTCTTCTCCTTTGCCTCCTGTTTGGCTGGTATGGCTGAGTCCAGCTTGTTGAGGTATTCCTTGATTTCAGGTGTGAGTTGAGCGCCGACTTCGCTCTCCAGGCGCGCGTAGATCTGACGGATTTGTTCGACGCGTTCGTGATGTCCGAGGTGTGTCTGTAGGAGTTCGAATTGGTTGACATTTCCACTTTCCTTGATGGCGTTGTAAGCCTCCTCGGTCTTTCCGAGTGCGAGGAGTGCAGCGACGAGTACGCGTCTGAGGCGCGTGTTGATCTGCTTGGCTCCGGTCTTCTCAATCTCGTCGATCGCCTGCTGTGCTTGTCCCGCAGCCAAGTACGCTGTGGGTAGAATCGCGTCGGTTACCAAAGGCTCTGTGCGCTCGACGGTGCCATTGGACTTGGTGTACTCTCTCACGGGCTGTGCGGGCATCGAGGCAACTTTGTCCAAGAGTTCGCGAGTTTTCTCCAAGTTTCCTTTTGCGGCGTAGAACTCGGCCTCGAGCGCGTAGAGTCTCGGCTCCAACTTGGTGTAGTGCCTCGGGCTGAAAACGTACGAAACGACGTTCTTGAAGGTAGCATCCAAATCCCGACCACCAAAGTCCTCAACTTTGACCTCGACCTTCTTCTCCTCCTGCTGACCGCCGTGGCGCGATCCGTACGACTGCGATTTGCTCTCCTCCTCCTCCTCGGCGATAGGGTTCACCCAATCATCCACAGCGTACTCCCTAGGGTAGGGCTTGTAATTCACGAACGATGGAGACGCAAAAAGCTTCTCCTCCTGCAACTCAACGCACGTGCGCAACAACCAAGCATGCGAGTTCGTATTCGGCAGCATACGCAACCAAGGGCTATTAAGAATACGAAGCGCCATATCTGGACTCCTAGCGCGATAAGCGGCCTTGCAGAGAGGGACTGTAACCACGCAATTGAATTCCTTGTTCCAACGGGCCTGCAACCAGGACAAGCAACGGTATAGCGTCTTCATATGCTCAGGCTTATGCGCCTTCAACATGAATTTCTGGACAATACCCCAACGAACGCGATGCGAATGGTCCAAATCGTGCTCCAAAAACTTGCCCATCTTATCCGTGTTCATCTCGATCCACCAGTTCATATTCTCTCCCAAACGCTTCTACTCACACCAAACGCAACAAGTTCCACCAATCAATGCATACACAAAGTGGGTAAAGGAAGCGAGAGACACAAAGATCACGTCAGATAGGACTTCAACGACCCGCAAGGAGGTAGAATATGATTGGCATAAGTGATGATAAGCACGAGAAGAAGAGGAAGCACGCACATTGAACTCGGGGGAACCCTTCTCAACACCAGAATACCAGTTCTTCGTCTTCTCCGCCAACTCGGGTCTCATTCTGAGCCTCATAGACTGCAGAGAAGATGTCGTATGTATTGGTCGGCTGTAAACCTGAGTCAGGCTCGCCTTTTTCGCTGAGGGAAGCATTGTGGACCTTGTTGAAGTCGACAAGGACGCTTGGAAAGTTGAAAACAGAAGTAGGTCAGTTTCCGACCAATGGATGGAAGGAAATGAGGGGCAAGGGACAGAGACGTACTGTGTGACGAAGTGCGAGGCGCGCCAGAGGCGAATGCGCTCCGGAACCTGTGAACCAGTTGCAGGGAGGCCATCGCAGGGGGGACTGCGACGTACACACTCCTTCTTCCTGTACCACCTCACTGGTCACTCCTGTTGTCAACCTTGCAGAAGTGGCACCCTTCCAAATGCAACGCTAATGAATGAATGGAGAGAGAAAGTGAGAATGAGGATCTTCGAAGGGACGCAGCAGCAGTCTGAGAACTTCTCAGCTGGACTCAGCAACTCCACTCTTCTATTCTGCCTCTAACGACCTTGTTTGACCTTCGTCATGTAAATAACTCGTTATATTGACGAAAAGAGCCTATATAGGGTGTACTGGAAGCAGCTGACTCCGTCGAAGGAAGAGAACGTTTCGTACGTGTGTTGAACCCTTTGGTACAAGCCCGTTTGTGTGTGATGCGCCAACTACTGTAAATTGGACGTGTTTCTCCCAATATCAGTACTGTAGGGAAGACTCTGCCAGCAAACCAAGCCGACAATCCGGGCCATTCTTCTCCATCCTCTGTACCCTCTCGCCAAGTCTGGTCTAGCCTACGTTTCTGTCCCGACTCCTGAAATCAATAGCAATCGCGTATTCGATCTGGATCCCCTGGAACTTGAGTGAGAAGGACGTCTTTGGTTCCTGACTCGATGCGAGTGCTTCTTCATCGTATCTTCGGGGCAGAGCCTCTCATCAGATCGATCAGTAGATGCAACAGACTTCCAACCACGTATTGCCGCGGACAAGCACTCATGCCAGGATCATCGCCGAGGATCCGTCCCCTCGCCATCTTCTGTCTCTGCCCCAGCATCTTCCAACCCAACCCCCTGCCATCGGGATGATCACGAAAAAGGGTATGGAGCGTTTAGATCCCCGAGGCTTCTATTGGCACGACATGGAAGGTGCCTCTGAGCTTGTACTCCAACCAGGGGTCAAGCCAAAGTGCCGAGCTGATTCAACCCCCCCTCAAGCAACTTGTCCGGTCGTACTGTACTCATAGTTTATTGTGTACAGAGAAGCAGGAAGAAGGCTGTGTCCTAGAGCAACTGAACCTTGCACAAGGCAGGTTGTACTTTGGTTTGAGAGAATCGGATACTGCGCCTACTAGGATCCAGTTCCGTCTGTGTGCCTCAGTTTCTGTGTGAAAATGTAACAACGATGCAAGTTCAAGAGAATTCGAGAAGGTTTACATTGATCACCGAGTATCTGAGTCGCGAGGCTCGATCTGCTCTTGATCCCCTCCTGAATTGCTCTCGAACGGAATCTGTTGGGACGAAACTTGTTGAATACTCATAAGGAAACAGTCATGATGTACATTTGGTGCATTGTTAGGTGTTCGTTCTCTCGTGAGTCGCTCTTCGCCCGAACTTTGTTGCGTCCACTGCAGGGAGGTTTGGTGTGCGCCTCGCGATCATCTTCACTTACGAGTAAGAAGTTGGATGAGCTCGTCGTAGTTGATAAGACCATCATTTCTAGTATCAGCCTCCTTGAGCATGTCATTGACCTCATCCTCGGTGAGCTTCTCTCCGATCGTCGTCATCGCGTGTTTCAAGTGCGCAGCGTTAATCAAACCAGTTCCTTCACGGTCGAACACCTTGAAAGCCTCACGAACTTCCTCCTCAGCGTCGTCATTCTTGATCTGCTTCTTCATGAGGGTCAAGAACTCGGGGAAATCGATCTTGCCGTTGCGGTCGCTGTCCACTTCCGCAATCATGGACTTCAACTCTGCATCAGTGGGGTTGTAACCTATGAACATGACACACAATACTGTCAGCTACCATAAAAGAGCAAAAGACTCTCAATACAACGAAACCAGAAGCCAGAATCCGCATTGTGTGTACGTGTGTGTAGAAGCCGCAAACCAAAACCCCGCTATAGCATCCTTAGATCAACATACCCAACGAACGCATAGCCTGCCCAAGCTCCTTCTCAGTAATGCCTCCATCACCGTCAGTATCAAAGAGCGCAAAGGCCTCCTTGAACTCAGCAATCTGCTCGGAAGAAAGGGTGTCCGCCTGCTCATCCAAAAATGCAAGTTTGTAAGCTTCAAATTCCATATACTACACGTCCACAAGTTGAAAACTCAAGAAGCTTACGGGACTTGTCAGTAGGAGGGATCAAGAGAGTCACAACATACCATGGTGAGAGTAGAAATGAGTAGCAGCGGTCGTTCAGCCCCTGCCCCATATTTCCCTATTCTATCGTTCCGACGCTCTATTGGCTCTGATTGACTCAGTTTGCGTTCGCCAGGCTTATTGGTACAGAGATTGCGCAATGGATGCCTTAGGACCGGAGTCCGAGCGTGGCTGCGGCCGCATCAGGGGGAAATCCGTTTCGGTTTCCTCCGACGCTGTTCTTGTTCTTCGAATTTCATTCCTCAGCCTGCTTCGGTTGCCCTCTTCATCCGGGAATCGCATAGTAGAGGCAGTTGGCCATCTTTAAGCGGCCCATGCCGGTTGCGCA
>Ga0307375_10002660_pt1 | contig 18139 bp, 14 predicted proteins | sample TR1MG_FD_202531 | JGI IMG/M metagenome (GOLD analysis project Ga0307375, IMG submission 202531) | Soil microbial communities from Risofladan, Vaasa, Finland - TR-1 | ecosystem: Environmental > Terrestrial > Soil > Coastal area > Acid sulfate soil | place: Finland: Risofladan, Vaasa | collected... | reverse complement strand
AGGCGAACATGGTGAGCATTTGATATTGGTGCCTGAATTTACGCTTCCAGATGGATATAGCGCCAACATTTGCACACTGCTGTTCATCGTGCCTGCTGGCTATCCGGCAACTTCCCCCGCGAACTTTTGGTTGGATGTTCCGTCGCTATCGTTCAACGGACGCAAGCTGCGGTGGTCCAACACGCTTAACACGATTCACAGCTTTCCAAATTGGAAAGACCTGACGTGGTTCAAGTGGCATCTACAGGCGTGGGATGCGAACAATGATGGGTTGATCTCTGTGGTCGCAGCGATTCGCAATTCACTACTCTCCGCACCCGAGAAGGACTGAGCCATGACCGACAATACGATGACGCTTATTCAGCAGCTTCGCGGACGTGCAGCGTTTCTTCGAGACATTGGCCGTGTGAAGTCGCCGCAACTGATGGAGCAAGCAGCCGACGCCATCACCCGCCACCTCTCGCAGACTGCCGAGACGAGCGTGGTACCAGTGGCTTGGATGATCGAATGGGATTCGGAGGACGACGGCCACAAGTGCTGCCCACGTAAAGGACAGGACAAGCCGAGGCTAGATTGTTTCCCTGAAGGCACAACAGCGTATCCGCTATTTGCCACCCCGCAACAGGCGAGTGCAGTGCCGGATGGGTTCGTGCCCAACTGTTCTTGACCGAATGAGTCGTCTTAAATACCGAGTCAATTCAATGGCTCGGTATTTTTATGGCTTCCTACAAGCAAGCAATCCTCAATGCAGGTCCCATGGCGTTCATCACCTTCGATGGTGATGCCTACGACCATGCGAACTTCAACCTGCTCGCGACTCCCGAACTGATCATCGATGAGTCAGGTAACGGGAACAACGCCCTGTTCCATGAAGACCAGCCAACGTACCAGGGCTACATGCTCGGGCGAACGTCCTTGGTGAATCTGGAACCCGCGAACATGTATGCCATCAGCCTGGGCTACAACGGGCTGTATCCAGCGTATCTCGGGACGTTCTGGCCCAAGACCTACATGGAGATTCCAAACTCCAGCAGCTTTGCGTTCCCGAACCTGGGATCATTCAGCGTGATGCTCATGTACTACAAGTCAGGAATCGAAACCAAGTTCAGGCAGGACAGCCAAACCTACCTGGGCGCCTACAACTACGACAACCTGACACGCACCATCATCTCGAAGGGCACGTTCTTTGTCATGTACTCAGAGACCGATTGGAGCTCGGGCATCAACTGGCTCAAGGTGGTGGGCCCAGATGGCGTGACACTTTCGACGCAGTTCAACTCCTCGGGCGCCATGAGCGGCGACTACAAGCACATCACCTACACCTGGAACGTGCAGCCGAACCTTCCAACCTCGAAGTGGATCAGCACCTCGACGCTGTACGTGAACGGTATCCAGATGGCCCAGAGCGTCAAGACCTACCTGGACGTCTACCCGAACACCAATACGGCGGACTCCTTCTTCATCGGTGGAAACCCGAACGCCCCGACAGTCGATTACAATGATCGATGCACCGAGGACACTCGCTTCGACCAGATTGCGGTTTTCCAGACAGCCCTGAGTGCTTATGACGTGCAGTTCTTCTTCAAGAAGACCGTGACGTATCAGAACCTACTCTACGCTCGATTCCCATCGATGGTGATTCCTTTCAATGACCCCGAGGTTCCCAACACCTACGCTATCCAGAGCCTGACGGGCGATTCAGGTGTATGCCAAGGTGCCGCGGGGGCCATGACAGCATACATTCAGCGCCAGCAGCCGGGTCCCAGCAACATTCCTGGCTCGAGCTCAACCCTGTTCCAGGATGGCGGCATGGCAATGTTCAACCCCGGGGCCTACCAGAGTGATCCCTTCAGCCCCTCGGGAGACTTCACGGTGGACTTCTGGTTCACCTGCACGTCGGGATCGCGCGGCGTCATCTATGCGGCCCTGGACGGGAACTACAACTTCTTCGGTATCAGCCTACAGATCAACTGGGCCAACAACCAGAACCTACCTGGGGCCCTGCAGTTCAATGTGGATGGTCAGCATTACGTGACCTCGAAGGTCGGGAACATCTACAACGACGGCTTCTTCCACTATGTGAATCTGATCCGTCGTGGCATGACGATCGAGCTCTGGGTCGACGGTGTTCTACAGAACTCCTTGGGCATCTCCTCCATCCAGTCAAACGCCTACCCGAACTACATGACCTTCATGAGCATGGCGCCCGGAACGCTTTGGGCCCAGGGCACCTTGGCATGGTTCACCGCCACCACGGCAGCTCTCACGCCTCCCGAGATCTGGGCCCGCCACAACTATGCGGTCATCTACAAGATCACAGGTGTCATCACGCTGGAGGGTCTCCCGACCGCCGCCACGGTGCGCATGTACAACCACATCACGGGCGAACTGGTGGACCAGACGACGTCGAGCTCGGTGGACGGTTCCTACACGCTCCAGCCGCCTGTGAATATGGACTACGATATCATGATCTTAAATATCAATGACGCGACCGTCCGCTATCGTGCCTACGGTCCCTTGATTCCATCGACCTACACCGACTCGCCAATCCCGGGTGGGTAATTCGGAGCTAGCATGAGTGTTCCTATTGTATATTCCTCCAAGGATGCAGGCGCCCCGTCCTTCATCCCCAGCGACACAAGCACCTGGAGGGCCTTGATCAAGCAGTGTCTGGTCTACGGTTACCCAGGCAAGGCCGCGGCGGGTTGGACCTTGGCCTACGAGGACAACGTGGCCGGGACCACGGTACTGCAGCAAGGCACGGGGAACAAGCGTTTCTTCTGGATGGGCAATGCCGGTTTGAGCAACAGCAACACCTATCAAGCGAACCGGTCCTTGCAAACCAAAAGCTACAACTACATGACCGACATCAACACAGGAACCGGAATGTGGCCCCCGCAGAATATCTACAATTCCTGGAGCCTGGCGTCGTCATACAACACTGCAACCACCACACCTTTGGACTGGGTTATTGTGGCGACAAGCAACTTTGTCCTCGTCTACACCTTCATGACCCAGGCGCAGTCCCCCCCGACCTATATCCCGAAAACTACATACATGTTTGGGGACTTCAAGAGTACCGTGCCTGGAGACACCTACAACACCATCCTGACTGGTTATGAGGCTGCGCTGGGCGTCGGATATAACTATCCACAGTCCAACAACGATTCGACAGATGTATTTCCTTTCACCTACAGCGTCAACAAATCTGCAGGGGCATCGGCTTATATCTGGCTTGCGGGGCCATATTACCAGCAGCTTGGCGTTCCAGTGGTGGCGCGCCTTATCACTGACAACCTGGCGCAAACGGGTGCCTATCAGGGAGCCGGCGTCAACAACTTTCCAGACTTCTGCACCAACGGTTTGTACCTGAGCAACATTCAGATTCAAGAATACTGGAACGGCACAAGTTCGGTTCGTGGGAACCTTCCTGGATTCTATGCACCATGCTTTGATCCCACGCACCCGAATGGCACGATCATTACCGGGACGGGAGATCTGGCAGGCAAGTCGTTCCTGGTGGTACAGAACCCGAACACAAACTTCCAGAACTCCGTGCCGCTATACATCCTTCTTAACGATTGGGGCATCTAATGGCTTTCGCGACTACCACCCCAAAGTACTACAGCTCAAGCGACAGCGGCGCGCCGCAAATCACCGCGAACAGCCCGGCATCCGTGATCGCGGTTCTATCTGCCTGCCTGGTGGGTTCAGGTGGCACGGCATATGGTTCCACAGCCGCGGCTGGCTGGACCATCGCGTTTCAGGACAGCGTGAACAACGCCATCGTGTTCCAGACGAAAGGTGGCAACAAGAGGTATCTTCGTCTCGGGAATCCAGCAACAACTGGCGGCAACACGAATAGCGACTACAGCTACTTCGAGGTTCGTGGCTACAACGCCATGACGGATGTCAACACCGGGACCAATGCGTTCCCGACCGTGGCCCAGCAAGCAACCTGGCGGTGGCCATATGCCTCGCAGGCAGCCATGGGCACGACCACAAACATCCCGTGGTCCATCATGGTCTCGGATCGCTTCTTGTATGTGCAATTTCAGGCTGGAAACAACGGCTCCGCGAACGCGTATGGATGCTCGGCGATTGGTTACTTCGGGGACATCACGTCCTACGCCGCTTCCGATACCATGCAGACGATTCTATCGGGGTTCTGGAATAACTCCGCCAACATCCTTGGGTGCCCTACCTGGTCCAACAACACCAGCTACTACTCCTATGTGCCTTTCAAGTCATCGGACAACCTGGGCGACTTCAACAACTACTGCTACATCTACGGCTCGGCAACACAAGTATATGGGCCGTATCCAGCCCAGGGGCGCTGGGATGAGGGATATAGCCCATCGGGTGGCGTGGCTGGTTGGGCGGGCTACCAAGGCATGCCAAACCCCTCAGGAACCGGGCAGTTCTTCTTCCAGAAGGCTTTCATGCTCGAAAACTCAACAGTCCCAGGGCTCCGTGGTGAATTGCCGGGTCTCCTGATCCCTTTGCACGCGCGCCCTTTCCCGAATCAGTATCAACTGCCTCTCGGGACGGACACCGTCATCTCGTGGCAGAATCAGCCGCCCTACGGAAACAACATACCGTCCTACAACATCTACCTGAACATGACCACGTGGGACACCAACTGATATGACCTACAATGCAGTCCCGTGGAGAGCAAGCAGCTCGACAACTCACCTGGTCGGGGGTGGCCCTTTCGGTGGCTCGTATTTGTCATCGAAGGCTGGAGTCGCGGGTAATGGTATCACGTCAACGAAGACAGACATCAATGGGGATCTCACAGTCGAGTTCTGGGTACACTACAATCCATCAAGGGCAGACTGGTGCGGGTTCTTTGGAACATGGACGCCGGCGTCCAATACGAATGGCTACATCTCATTCATGTATGGGGCAACATACACCATCTGTTCGTGCGGGGGTCAAGAGATCTTCGCCCCAAGCGTCACAACCCGCTGGGCCGATGGCCTTGCCATCGGCTGGCATCATGTGGCGATCGTGCGATCCGGAACCGCCTGGGTCTGTTACATCGATGGTGTGGGAGAACTATTCAGCACCGTGGTGGACAATGCAACCATCTCGTTGTATGGCGCTGGACAGTCATTGAACAACGACACGGCATACTACGCCAACACCCGTTGGACATACGGTTTGCGCATTTCCTCGATGGCCAGGTACACCGCCAACTTCACTCCACCCACGGCACCGTTCAATATCTCGACTGATACCTATGCCAGCAGCGTGCAATCGCAGCCAGTATTCGGTCAGAGTTATGACAGCTTTGATTCCACCCACAGGAGCCTGTGGGCCGTCAACGGTCTCGTGTCACTGGATAGCACGACAGCCAAGTTCGGGACCCAGTCCATGTTATTCGATGGGTCGACTGGATATCTCACAACTCCACAGTCTGTGGACTTCGCATGGGATGGGTCATCATACACTATCGACTTGTGGATCAATCCCAAGGCTGGAATGGCGGGAGCATTCTTCTCGGCGCCTGTTTGGGACGGCAGTAACGTCCTGCCGCTGGCTCTGTTCCTTTCCTCGAACGGCACGAGCACAGGCACCACAGGTCTGGTTCTTGGGGCGGGCAACTACAGCGGTTCCACCTGGAACAACATCACGGATGGCACCACCGCCGTGGTGGCAAACACCTGGAACCATGTTGAGTTTGGATACAACTTTGCGACCACCACAGCCTACCTGTTCCTGAACGGTGTGTTGCTACACTCGGGAACATGGACCCAAACGCCCATCGACTGGACCCAAACGGCACATTGGACCCTGGGACGCAGTTATCAGTCCACAGCGGGTTCATTCTTCCTGGGCTGGATGCAAGAGCTCTGCGTCACGAAAGGCGTGTGTCGTGACACGGCAGCATTCACTCCACCCACAGCTCCATACAATCTGAGCACCGATACCTATGCGTCTGATATTGTGTGCCTAGTTCATGGCACGCAACTCCCGGTCGTGAGCATACAGCCGTTCTTCATGCTTGATGTTGTGCAGCCGTATGGGGGCAACTTTTCGACCACCTCGCTTTCCCTAATCTCGACACCGTACCAGACATCAAAGACTTGGGCCACGCCTGCCGGTGTTGCTTCTCTAGATGCCGCTTCGGTGAATTCTCAGCGAGGAAACGTCAGGTACATCCAGGACACCGACGACAACCGAACCTCACAGCAGATCCAGATGGACCCAATCGCGTCAGGTGGGTTCATCAACGGCATCTGCGTGGTGCAGGGAAATCCTCTCTCAAACGTCACGGTCGAGCTGGCTCGCAATACCGACTACCAGGTCATCGCCCGTGCCTACACAGACTCCTCGGGACTGTTCACGTTCCATGATCTGCAACTGGATGTGGAGCTAGGGTTCTATCTTCTTGCCGGGAACCCGGACCCAGCCGTCTTGAATGAGAACGCGCAGGTCTACAAGGCCCTGGACGCCACGCCGTATGCCATCACAACAACGGGTCGATTCACCTACACCACAGGCACGACCACTGTGGCCTCCACCGTGGCGATTGTGGGCAATGCCGGACCGTTCACGGTATCGGTTGCTTCTGGTACAGTACCAGCAGGATGCACAATCGGCGTCACGGGGCGCAACATCACCATCAGCGCCCCAACCTCGGCCATCAGCACGGACTATATTTTCTCGCTCCTGATTACCGGTTCGATTCGAAACTACAACAGCACGATCCAGTTCGAAATGACACCCGCGGATGTCACTCCGATGTCATACAGTGTGGGCAAGGATGGGAGTATCTTGAAGTCATCCAAGATACCGTACTTGATGATTTCCATGAATTTCAACAACATCGCAAGCCCGACTGACTTCACCGCCGATATTACAGCAATGCCAGATTTCAGTGCCACGGGCTCACCCTCCAAGAGTACCACACAATACAAGGTGGGTGATAGCAGCCTGGCCCTGAATGGTTCGACCCAGTTCCTCACCTCCACCAGCGCAATCACGTTCCCGACGGGGGAAGTGACTATCGAGGGTTGGATTTGGATCACCACCCTGAAAAACTACAATACCTGGTTTGACGCCACAAACAATGACGCGTTTCAGATGTCAGTGAATGCCTCGGGCAACTACTACTTCTGGGATGGCTCGGGCGCGGCTTTGACCGGCACAACTACATTGGCAATCAGTACCTGGTATCATATCGCCCTCACGCGAGACTCCGCCAACAACCTGACCTTCTGGTTGAACGGGGCCTTGGATGGCTCGGCTGTATACTCCGGTGCCTTGAATACCTACAGGACTTCTGATACAATCAACATCGGGAAGGCCAGCAGCGCCAACTACTTCGGTGGCTACCTCAACGCCGTTCGGCTTTGGAACAAATGCATCTACACGGCGCCGTTCACACCTTCGACCACACCGGGGCCCTACAGGCCTAACCTCATCATCCCATTGTATCCGTGAGCCATGAACCATGAGCACTAACTTTCCAGCATCGCTCGATACCACTACCCAGCTCCCCTCCATTCTGTCCACAGATGTCATGGACACCACGGGAAAGGAGCATGACGTCATGCACACCAACCTGGCAACAGCGGTGCTGGCGCTGGAGACCAAGGTGGGCGCCGATGGCTCGACTGACACCACAAGCCTCACATACAAGGTATCGAACGCCGGCACAAGGTCATACTTCGGGACTGGAGCCCCAGCCACGTTCCACAATGACGGTGACCTGTATTTTGACATCACAAACACATCGTCGTTCTCGGCTTATGTGCAGCAAACGGGCATCCTTCCGGCCACGTTGGATACCGTGACAAGTGGAAACTACAGCAGCGTGGCCTCGGGGTCAGCCACATATTCAATCACCGCCACACAGACACTGATTATTGTTGCGCTGTCGTATGAAAACTCTGGCAATACAGCCATGTCATCCGCCGTGACGTCTCCACACCTCACATGGACGAAATATACCACGGCACATTCCTCCTACTCCGGGAACCAGTACACTGACATTTGGTACGCCCAGCCAACTGGCGCCTTAGCCTCGGAAGTGATATCCTGGACATTTTCAGGTGGATCAGTGGATAACGGCGTGTGGTTTATCATTCCACTCGAGGCAACAATCGCGAGCGGCGGCAACCCATTCGCGGATTCGGGTACAGGATTCCCTATTGCATTGTCGACTACCGGGGCTTCAGAAGTCACATCCGGGACGGTCACAGCCGGCGCCGGCGTCACGTTGATCGCAATCACTGCGAAGGATACGTCGGGTCTTCCGGGCTACCCGATAGGATTCACCTCAGTGGGAACAGCATCCAACGGCGGCGGCAGCCTGTTTGAATATGCCACGGTGGGCAAAGAGCAGATCACCTCGGCATTCAGTGGAACCATCACCTCGTCTGGTATTTCGGGCGTCTCGGGCAACATGGTTGTGCTGGCAATTTCAAACAACCCAACATATCGAAGCTGGGTTGCGTTCACCTAATGGCTCGATCGGGTCGAGTTAAATACTCGGCCCTTGTCTTTGGCCGAGTTTCTAAGTGACGACCCTCTATAGAAGCGCCCTCGCATATCGTAATGCGAACACATACACGCTGGACGTTACCATTGGTACGCTCCTGCCGATGTATGATGGGTCGGTCTTCACTTCAGACCTCGTGGTAAGCGTTCAACAATACACGCCACCAACCACCGACTATCTGATTCTTGATTGGGGTGTAATCAGCACCACCAACCCAGCATACGTCGCCAACCCAACAGACTACTTCTCGCTTGACCTTACTCCGCGCGCTGGCCCGCAGAGCATCGGGTCGGTCACGATGTATTCTGGCGACAAGATGTATTTGGCCTGGGTCAACACCAACCTGGGCACCGTTATTGCCTATGACGGTGAGATAGCTTCATTTGGTTTAGTGACACATCCAACCGCCTACTTTGCCCCAGTATTCAAGCAGGGTGAAGTAGAGTACTCCAACCTGTCCACGACGGCGGTCCTTACGGGCGACGGGGATCTGGTAGAGTATACCGGCGAAGTGATGACATGGGCCCTAACGCCCGATATTCCATGGCGCCCGACCCCTGTATTCTTGCAGGGTGAAACCTTCGCCTCGAGCCTGGCGACACACCAGCTCATCACGGCGTGGTTCTATGATGCCACGACGCTTGTATCGAGCCTGACTACCGATCTCCAGTGGCAGCCAAGCTTCACGATGAACGATTCTACCGCGATGGTTCTCCCGACCATCGCGGCACAGCAAAGCCTTCCGCCCCTGTACTTCCCGACTGGCGAAATCCTGGCGCCATTTGCTCTTGGGAACCTCGAGAACTACTATTTCCACGACGCCAGCGCCCTTGCATCAACGCTTAGCACCACCGTGGACTTCACGGCGGATGGGAACCTGGTATTCAAGCAGGGTGAAGTTGAAGGCTTCTCGCTTTACATCAGCCCCTCGGAACCGCTCACAAATCAAATCAAGTTCCTGTGGGGCGAAAAGACCACGGTGTCGTTGCTCACGACGCCACATGCTGAGTTCTCGGTATTCTTCTACGCCGGGCAGATGCTACAGGTCGATTTTAGTACCAGCACCCACCAGATTGATCTTTCGCACCAGCGGGGTGGCGTCACGGACTCATCCTACTTCTGGAGGGACACCGATGTAATCTGGATGGACCTGACAGTCGACGTCCAGAACCAGCCGGGCGCGGTGTCATATGGCCTGAAGTCATTCATGACGGTCTCTATCACATTCCAAGAGAACCTGACACCGAATCCTATGCTCCAGGGCGAGACGTTTGAGGCCGTGAAATACTTCGACTTCTTCTCGGGCTCGGCGTTCGATGGCACCTCCATGACGTTCCAGTTGGAGTCCGTGCAAGACATCCAGCTGTGCCTAGGCAACTTCATCCCTGACGGTGCCGCGGTGAGTGCCGACCTGGCCACGGTCGACAACTTCTCATGCTCGGTCGATTCGTTCAAGGACGCGACGCACTTTGATGCCGGCATCTTGAGGAACAATATCCAGTTCGCCCCAGTGTTCAAGGAAGGACTCCACATGTACTCGAGCCTGGAGGTCCCAACCCCTTGGTTCTTCCTGTTCCTCGACGGCGAGCGCATGTTCGTGCCGTCGAACGTGGAGTTCTCCCCGGTCTTCTATGACGGCGAGTTCTTGTCACTCGAATTCAAGCCCGACACTTACATCTTCCTGGACAGCACGAAGATGACTCTCCCGACGTTCACGACCGACTACACCGTGACGTTCGTGGAGACTGGCTGCCTCTCGAATACATACGTGAACCAGCAGGCCACCCCTGTCATTCCGGGTATTATCTCGATACCTGGCATCGAGCCGTATCGAGCCCCAGCATCGGCGAACATTGAACTTCGTCCGTTCTATCATCAAATTCTGGCGGAATGCTTCTGATGGCCACTTGCACCAACACCATCCAGTCATTGATCGCATCCGGGAGCGTCCTTACACTCCCGCAGATCTATTCCAACACCGCGACCAATTTCAACGTCACTCCCACCACCCCGGCAGTGTTGCTACTCCAGACAACAGCCAGCCAAAGCATCTCGTTCACCGTGTCGGGTTCATCTTCAGCAGGGGCCGGGTCACCCGTGAATCTGACCCTCACGATATACTCATACATCGGAGGTGTGGCCACCAGCCTGGGTTCCGTGAGCATCGTGAACGCGAATACCTCGTTCCAGCAGGATTTCGGTTCGGGCTCATACATCCTGTGCATCTCGACCGGGAACACCGCGAACTTCTCGGGATACATTCTCGGCACATTCACAGGGTACCCGACTGTCGCATCCATGACGGCGCCTTTCAAGGTGGGCGACAGGATGAGCTTCGCCTTCTATGCACCCCCGCCCACACCAGGCGCCTGCAAGCAGCCCATTTGGTACGAGCTGGTGGACGGATCCTTGCCTCCAGGAATCACTCTATCAGTCACGGGTCTCCTGGATGGAGTGTTCCCGAACCTCGACTGCGTGCAAGATGACAATCCTTATTCTCCAGCCATGAATTGGTTCTACTCACAGAACGGAACCTCATTCCCGGTCGGGCGTCAGTGGAGGTTCCAGGTCAAGTGCTGGCTCGAGGCTTACCCGACCGTGCAGGCCCTTCAGTGGTTCTGCATTCGCATATACAACGACTGGAGCCTGGATCGAGACAACTTCCTGGCCCAGCCGAAAGAGCAGGTCGTGACCATTCAGCAAGTGACGCCGCCCATTCCGTTGCCGGCACAATGTGAGCCCTGCCCGATCACAACCACACCCCTCCCAGTGTTCCATCCCATCATCGACCCATGCCCAGCCTGTAATGTGCCAATCGGAACCACTATCACATCGCAGAGCATCATGCTCCCTAGCGCGCCAGCAGTCCTGAACCAGCGTGGCCCGAACGATCTCGATACCATGTTCCTAGAGTGGGGCAATACTATCAATCAAGAGAACCCGTGGTTCACAAGTGCCTTGGCGACCGATTCCATGGAGGTGACGATCAATGTTTACCCAGCCGCTACCTGAGACGCTTTGCCCGTGTCCAACACCTGAGAAACCGAATCCTTATTTTCGTGAAACCATCACGCCCGTGACGCAGGTAAGGCAGTGCCTGCGTCCGCTGCTCTTCAACATGAGCCAGAAGTATTTCTGCCTGACTCCGCCCACCGGTTGCCCGCAATAAATAGTACCGAATCGGAGTATGACATGCCACAGGCTTGCAGGATACAGGACATTTGCACGGGGCACGACTGCTTCCCGCCAAGGCCTGTGGTTCAATGCAGCGCCACTGTCTACATCGAGAAGCGCGGTTCCGTCAATTCCAGTCACATGTGGTCGCTTCATGAATGTGATGGCGACATCCATCCAGGTTTCGGGGCGGGCGGCTCGGGCACCGTGAACATAAACGGTGTGGGCGCCATGCGTGTGGGAGATTCTCTTGACTGCGGTTCATCTGTCATGACGGGCGCCAGCACAGTATTCATCGGAGGCTAACAGTGACAATAGGTTCGTCAACAGAAATCACAGTATACTCGGATCTGGATCTGTCGTTCAGGGCGCATCCCTTGACGGGTGACCTGGTTCCGAAGATCAATGCCGAGGCTGTCCGTCGCGCCATTCGGTCGATCTTCGACATGAACAATTACGACATCCCATTCAATCCAAGCGTGGGCCCAAGCATCAAGGACCTCTTGTTCGAGCCAGTGTCGCCTCTGGTGGCCGCGGCAATCAGCACGAGAATCTCCTTTGTTTTCAAGAAGTACGAACCCCGAGCCAATCTGCTCAGCAGCTCTGTCCTACCAACATCGGATGGCGAGGGCTACAACGTCACCATCGTGTTTGATATCGTGGCAATCGGGGCAGTCAATAACCAATACACGTTCTACGTCGCGAGAGTCCACTAATGGCCAATAACACATTCCCTGTCGATAATCTCGACCAGTCGGGCATCGCGACCAATCTTCAGAACTGGTTGGCGGGCAATCCTTACTGGAAAGACTACAACTTCGCGGGCTCGGGCATCAGCAGCCTGATCAACTTCCTGTCCTACAATACCAGCTACATTGGCTTCTACGTCAAGATGCTCTTGGATGAGTCGTTTGTGGACTCGGCGCACACGGTCCAGGCTCTCTGGGCCAAGGCCAAGAGTCAAGGTTACACCCCTCGAAGCATGACCGCCGCCACCGCGGAAGTGACCCTGGTGGTGACGATTGCTCTCTCGAATGACCCATCCAACCAAACCATCCTGATCCCGGCTGGGTCCACGATGTCCAGCAGCAACAACACGCAGGACCAGCGCGTGTTCAACATCCTGGACGATGTGGTCATCACGAACCGCACGGTTTCGGGTTCGGTTGTCACCTACACCTCAAACCCATTCTTTGTCTACGAGGGCCAGAGCCAGAGCTACAAGTTTGTGGTCAACAACACCCTGAACAACCAGCTCTTTGTGCTCCCGGATTCTGATATCGACTCCACGACCCTGCGCGTCCAGGTGACCCAGGGCGCGAGCCAACTCCACTTTGTGCCGGTCGACAACCTGTTCACGGTGCTCCCGAATTCGCAGGTATTCTACACCACCACGGCGACCAATGGCTACTACCAGGTCTTCTTCGGGAACAACACCTTCGGGATGCAACCGCAGAACGCCGACACGGTCACGGTCACCTGGGTCAGCACCAACGGGGTCACAGGCAACGGGGCCTCCACGTTCACGTTCAATCCCACGAACGTGGCATCGACCTACATCGGGGCAACCTATGCGGTCACCGCGGCCAGCGTCTCTTCAGGCGGCGCGGTTGCCGAAACCCTGGATGAACTGAAGTTCAACATCCCAAATGCATTCCGCCGCCAGAACCGATTGGTCACGGCGCAAGACTACCAGTCCGTGATTCTTGAGAAGTATCCGAATGTCGACTCCTTGAGCGTGTGGGGCGGCGAGGACAATATCATCAAGACATACGGCACCGTGTTCGTGTCCATCAAGCCGAAGTATTCCAACGCCCTGACGGCGTCTCTCAAGGCGCAGCTGATCCAGAACATCCTGCAGCCATACGGTGTTGTGGGCATGAATGTGCAGTTCGTGGACCCCAACTTCATCAATGTGGACGTGAACATCTACGGTTCCGTGGATCTCCGTCTCACGTCCGACACCCTCTCGACTATCGAGTCAAGGGTCATTTCGGATCTGGCAACCTACAACACGTCCAACCTGAACCACTTCAACACGGTGCTCTCGGATGTGCAGATGCTCAACTACCTGATGGCGGATGAGCCCGCGGTCACAACATTGTACTCAAGCAAGCTGCTCTGGATGACCGTGAACCTTCTGTATCAGAGCACAGGCACCAACCAGGTGCTGTTCTCGAACCCGCTGGTTCCTGGATCCATCTTGAGCAATGCACTCTCGTATGGTGGCTCCACGGTCTATCTGCAGGACGACGGCTTGGGCAATCTCTGGCTCCGTCAGGTTGCGGGCGGTTCCAACTACATCAGCACGGCTTCAGGAACGGTCGATTACCTCAACGGCATTGTGTCTTTCACGCTTCCGCAGTTCGCGACGGTGCCAGGATACACGGGCACGGTGGCCCCGCTGATTATCAACGCCGAGCCCGTGTATCCTGACATCAACACCAGTCAGAACAACATTGTGGTCATCTCCAGCATCAATGCCACCCTGAAGGCCCTCAAGCAATGAGTGAATTCATCAGCCCAGTAATCCTGGATCGCATCCCGAATTACATTCAGGAGCAGTATCCGGTCTATGTGCAATTCTTGACCGACTACATCGGGTTCCTGGAACGTGACCAAGGATTCTTGCAGATCCTAAATGACTGGCAGTACAACATGGAGCCCGCCAACAACGTGGACCCCTACGTTGACCAGATGCTGGCTGACCTTGGCATGGCCCTCCAGCGTCCAATCACGGTGCCCAAGAGCACCCTGCTCCACTTCCTGCGTGACCTGTTCCTCTCGAAGGGTTCGGCACAGTCGTTCCAGCTGCTGTTTGGTCTCTTGTTCGGGGCCACGGTCGAGATTGACTATCCTCGCGACAGCTTGATGTACCTCTCCAACGCCTCGTATGGTGAAACGGACTACATCTACACAACCACTGCTGTTTGGTACGGGACGCAGCAATACCAGTTCATCCTCTCGAACAGCGCCCAGTATGGCGGCACCGTGAAGGGCTCAAACTCTGGCGTCACGGCTGCCGTGCAGGCAATCGAGGCGATTGGTTACAACGGCGGATTCTTCCTACAGATTCAGATCCTGAAGCCGCTGGCAGAATTCCTCCCGAACGACCTGATCACTATCACTGTCAACAACACATCCATCAATGAACCAATACTTTCTATCGCGAATGTCGGCATCCTGGCTCCTGGCTCCGGGTATGTGCCGCCCGATCAGATTGTGGTTCATGGAGCCCTGATTGCCGGACGCCTGGTGGTGGATCACACCTTGGGTGGCGGAATCACAGGATTGGTGATCAATGCACCTGGTTGTCAATACACGGTGGGTGCAAACATCACAGCCAACACGGGAACCTACGGCGATGGATTCTCGGCCTATGTTTCATCGGTGAATGGGACAGGTGGAATCACGGGAGTCGAGATTGACACGGAGGGTTACAACTACAATGTGCTCCCGAGCCTTCGAGTAAATCAGACGACTCCTGGAACCTGCCTGGCAAGCATCAGCCCAGTGAGTACCAGCATTGGTCAGATCGCCAAGATCCGAACCGTGCTGCCGTACCTGTTCCAGGGAAGTGTATCGGGTCTTTCAGCCACGACGCAGTCCTTGAATGGAACCGGAGCGACGTTCGAAATCACGGCATCAACAAGGTTCACAACCAAGGCATGGGTGGATCAGAAAGGTTTCGTGGGCTACAACACGACCACCTTGGATTCGTATAAATATCAATCATATTCGTATAGGATCACGACGGGAATCGATCCTAGCCAGTATCAAGATCTTGTCACGAGCCTGCTTCACCCTGCAGGGTTCGTGAAAACCTTCTGCGTTTCGATTCAGAACACACCCGTTTCGGTCTTCGCGACACCAGGATTTTCTGTCACCATTCCTGTTGTGATTCAGGAATATGGCACCACGGTCTTGTATACTCTTTCAGACTTCTCCATCTTGAGTCAGGCAGCCGGCAATTACCTGATGGCTACTATTGACAATGTTGGTACGTTGGCGGCGTTCATCACCTCCGGCGGCGACGAACTTATCTGGCACTGAGGAACAACATGGCCGCTCTCACCACCAAAGTAAAGCCCTTCATCATCCAGTCGATTGTGGATGCTCTACAGAATGCGAATCCGGCATCATGGGTGGCTTCGACGCAATACTCGCTCGGGGCACAGACCACCAGCGCCGGAAACGTCTACGCCTGCACCCAGGCGGGTGTTTCGGGCACCTCGGGTCCGCAGGCAACGGGTCTGGTGGCAGATGGGTCTTGTGTCTGGTTGTATCTGCGAAACGCCAAGAGCGCCTCAAGCATCAACGCCAATCTCTACGTTGCATTGGGCCGCACGGCAGCCTGGGCAAATGATGCCGCGCCGCCAGCGGTGGACACTTCCGATGCTGGCTTGCAGGCAGCAGCCTCGGCCACGATCTGCCTGCTCGAGATGACATCGGCTCATGCTCGACTGGGCCTGCTCACGAACTCCTGGGTGACCGGGACCGTCTACACTGCCTATGCAGGAGTGGATGGTGATCCAAATGGTTATGCTTCGATCAGCACGGGTGACATCTACAAGTGCCTCGACAACAACCTCGGGGCAGCGTCGACGGTTGCGCCGTCGGGCCAGTCTGTCACACCATTCAGCACATCGGATGGCTATGTCTGGAAGTACATGGGCACCGCCAACGGAAACGACATCACGAATTTCGGGACCAACGAGTTCATTCCCATCCAGGTGGCCACCGCGACTGGTCTGGCACAATACGATGTGCAGACGGGCGCCCAGCCTGGTGAAATCTCCAGCTTCGGGACCAAGGTCCAGTTGGGCACCGGAACCATCACGACCGAGATCAACAAGATCCTGAGCTACAATTCATCAGGCGTCGCGGCGACTCCAAGCTCGACTGCCGTGGCATCGGTTACCATGAGTGCGGGCGCCCCGACCCATATTTTCACCACCACACCAGGTGCGGGATACGGCGCCTTCACGTGGGCCTTCGTGTATGATCAAACCGCCACAGACGGTGCCTGCTTGGCCACGGCAAACCTCGCGTCGGGCGCGCTCTCTTCGGTCAGCATCAACACCGTGGGCACTGCCTACACCCAAGGCGCCCTGGCATATGTGATTGGTGATGGGACAGGCGCCACAGCGAGTGTGGTGCTCGATGCCACATTGTATACCGTCAACAGCATCACTGTCGGGGCGGCGGGTTCGGGTTACACCTGGGCGAAGATTGTAATCATCCCTGGTGTGGTTGCCTACGAGGCGCCAGCCGTGATGGGTCCGGCGCTGGGCCATGGCGCGAACATCGTGACGGAGCTCGGGGCTAATGGCCTGCTCTTGTCTTACGATGTCACCAGCACCCTGGCGCCGTATGTCCAGAGCACATTCACCTATCGACAGGTCAGCTTGATCTCGGCAGCCAGCCCAGTCGCTGGATACGGTTCAAACTACTTCGGGTACATTGGCCCAAATCATGCGTCATGGAACGGCGGGGTGTATTCCTCATCGGACCCGTATAAATACAACACAGCGTCGGGTGAGGTGCTTTACCTGAACAACATCACCCCGATCTCGCACACGATCTCAAACGAAGAGATCATCAAGATCTCAATCTCGTTCTAAACTGAAGGGACAACATGGCTCTCTTGAACTTCAATCAAAATCCCTACTTCGACGACTTCAATTCGTCGAAGAACTACGTGAAGATTCTCTTCAAGTCGGGGGTGCCTGTCCAGGGTCGTGAGCTGAATCAAATTCAGAGCATCTTCCAGAATCAGATCACCCAGTTCGCCAACAACATCTTCAAGAATGGGTCGGTTATCTCGGGTGGACGCAACTCCATGAAGGCGCAGAACTATGTGCGCCTGATGCCGTTCGTGACCGGGTCATCCACCCAGGCAGTCAACGTGACTCAGTTCACGGAAGGTTACAAGCTGACGGGAGCAACCTCAGGCGTCACGGCTCTGCTCGTCACGGGCTTCAATACCGACACCGCTGGTGATCCACCCACCATCTATGTGGTCTACACCGGAACGGGCCTGGACGGCACCACCAAGACATTCATTCCGGGTGAGGTCCTGAACTGGATCGACTCGAATGGTCTCGTGGTATACAACACCACGGTTCGCTGCCCAGGTTGTGTGGGTTCCACGATCACGGATACCATTCCACCGCTGGGTCAGGGACAGATCTACACGATCGACGACGGTGTCTTCTACTACGAGGGCATGTTCCTCAGCGTGTCTCGCCAGATGTATGTGGTCACCCCATACCTGGTCAAGAAGGTTGACGCCCAAGGCAATGTGGTTATCGATGACACCACGCTCTCGGATGGTACCATTCCGCCAACCCCTCGCAAGATTGGTTTGGACCTGGTACAGAACATCGTGACCTATCAGACGGATCAGTCGCTCCTGGATCCGTCGCTGGGTTACCCAAACAGCAGCGCGCC
>Ga0307375_10002656_pt1 | contig 18151 bp, 16 predicted proteins | sample TR1MG_FD_202531 | JGI IMG/M metagenome (GOLD analysis project Ga0307375, IMG submission 202531) | Soil microbial communities from Risofladan, Vaasa, Finland - TR-1 | ecosystem: Environmental > Terrestrial > Soil > Coastal area > Acid sulfate soil | place: Finland: Risofladan, Vaasa | collected... | reverse complement strand
CCGATTGGTCAAGCGATGATTACGACAGCATCTGGACGGTGAGGATTGACGGCCAAGGGAACCTGAGCGTGGACAACGACCTGTGCGAAGGGATCAACTCCGCTGACCTGCCGAAGACACCTCCACTATTCGGAAGTCAGTAAGAATGGAGTCCCTAACGTACTCCCGATACCTTATCGGTCAACTGATGCAGAAAGGCCAATGCACTCGTTGTGCGTTCATTGAGCCCGGCCCGATCGGATCAGTCCTCATGACGCCGATTGCATCGGCGACCGCGAAGGACACCCAGGTCCCGAACATGCGGCGTTGGCTTTACTTCGCCGATACACATTCCAAAGCACCGACACTCCTTCTTGCTCTTTTCGCAATGCACGTGGGTTAACGTTGGAGCGAGTTCAGCCTGCCGATCAACGCCTTCAATTCGTCGAGCTTTTGGCCCGCTTCGCCCAGCTTCCCTGCTGCTGTCAGTCGTTGGTAATCTTCCAGGTCTTTGGCGGCCTTCGCAATCATTCCGTGCACATCCGTTGCACCCTTTGGCTGGGGTCCGGGGCCGGAGCCGGATTCGGCTGTGGCCTGCGGAGTCTCTGCAGCATTGAGCGACGAGGCTCCTCCGCCAAACAGCGACGATAATGCGGCTTCGTACGTTGGCCCGTAGGCGAGTTTGTCCTGAAGCGCGAGAACCACCAAGCGCAACTCCGGCATGGGACTGTGTTCGGCCTGCAAATAAATCGGTTCGGCATATAGCAGAGCGCGGCCCGAAGGTATGACGAGCAGGCTTCCGCGCCGCACATGCGAACCCTGCTGGTTCCACAACGTGAGCTGCCCGGAGATCTGCGCGTTCTGATCGATCCGTGCCTCAATCTGCAAAGGCCCATCCACCAGCTTGGTTTTGGGAAAGTCGTATACCACAGCTGTGCCATAGTGCGCACCATCGCACCGCCCGGCAATCCAACCAATGAGGTTGTTGCGGTTGACAGGCGTGAAGGGCAGAATCTCGACGAACTCTTCGCTGCTTTCTCCCGGCAGTTTCATGAGCACGTAGTTCGGCTGCATCGATTCCGTGGTTTGGTCGCCGCTATCGGCCATGCCTACCTCGCTGGCCACGGTCCACAGGTCTTCGCGGTTGTAGAAGACCCCTGGATCGGTCATGTGATAAAGGCCATAGACGGCAGCCTGGAGCGTGAGCAATGACTCCGGGTAGCGCACATGTTTGCGCAATCCAGGCGGCATTTCAGAGGCATCCTTAAAGAGGCTGGGGAAGACGTGCCGGTAGCCGGCGATGATGGGGTCCTTGGGATCAAAGACGTAGAAGGTGGTTGTGCCGTTGTAGGCGTCAATTACAACCTTGACGCTATTGCGCATGTAGTTGACCGCCCCATTCCTAAATTGGTAATGGCTAGCGTACGGGTAGTTGTCGGATGTGGTGAAGGCATCGATGATCCAAAAGAGTCGCCCATCGTTGCCCACCACGACATAGGGGTCCTGCTCGAAGGTGAGGAAGGGCGCGAGGGCCGCCACGCGCGCACGAACGTTGCGCCGCATCAGCAAGCGGCTCCCCGGCGTGACATCGTCGCTGAAGGGCAACTTGGTCAGATCTCCACGGTCAAACGCCAGAAGGATGCGACGCAGAAAGCCGCCGATCTCAATACCCCCGGTTCCCTGGTAAGACGTGAGATTGTTGTCCTGTCCGTGCGGGTAGTTGAACTCCTGCTGTTTCGTTTTCACGTAAACATCTGTGTTGGTGAGTTCGCCAAAGTAAATCTCAGGCCGCGTCACCTTGAGGCTGGGCACCGTGCTCTCAACCGGCATGTTGCTCAGAATCAAGTCAGGCAGCCCCTCCGGCGTAAACCCGTTCACGGAGTTCATGGTCACACCATAGCCATGCGTATAAATCAACTTGTCATTGATCCAGTTGCGACTGCTCTCAGGCAGCTTGTCCACATTCAGCTCACGCGGTGCAATCATCACCTCGCGAGGGGCGCCTTGGATGTTGTAGCGATCGATGTCAATATCGGGAAAGTCGTAGTAGGTGCGAATCTCCTGAATCTGGCGCAGCGTGTCCTGAAGAGCGCGCCAATCCCAGAGACGAATATTCTGAAGGGTCACCTGGTTGTTCGCTCGATCCACTGCGGCAACGCTGGTGTCAGCGGGAAACTCGTGCCGCACAAAACTATCGAGGCCGAATGCCCGTCGCGTCATCTCAATGTTGTGGACAATATAGGGGCGCTCGCGTACCAGCTGATTGGGCTTGACCAGGAACGTGCTGACATACCAGGCAGCGAGGCTTACCGCGACATAGCAGACAGCAGCAGGCAGCACTGCTGCTAGCAGCCAGAGTCCGTTGGGCTTGCGCACCGCATTGGCGGATGCCATTAAGGCTCCCAGCACAAGTGCGGCACTGATTAGGAACATCCCGGTGAGCATGACGTGCGCGTCTGTGTAGTTAATGCCGTCGAAGATCGTGTGATGCTCGAATAATTGCTCAAAGCGTCCCAGATACTCACGCACCGCAAGGACGAGGAGAAGGAATGCAAGTGTAATCGATAGCCCTTGCCACGACAACGGCGCGTAGCGCATGCGCCCGCCGAACGCCCGCGAGCTTCCAGTGAGGAGAAGGAACATTGCTGCGATAAGGCAGGCGACCACGGCCAAAGTGAGAAGCCAGCCTATCAGAAGATCCCACGCAGGCAGCGAGAAGAGGAAGAAGTTCAGCGGCTTGCCAAAGATTGGATCGACAGCGCTGCTGGTGGCATGCGGAGTGAACCAGTACAGCGACAACGTGGTCCATTGCGCCGCCATGGCAGTACCGGACACGACAGCAATTACAAGCGACACGCCCAGTGCGAGGATGCGCAGAACGGGCTTGACCGAGAGGTTCACTTCCTGCCCAGCAAAGATGATGGTGTGATCGAGTGGCAGCTCGTTGCGATGCACCCGCTTGAGGAGTGTAAAAGTTCCAAACAGGATGACGAATGTTGCCACTGCGAAGGCAGCGAAGAGTCCCCACTGGAAGATCAACGTCCGGAGAAACACTGTTCCATACCCGAGTGACCTGAACCAAAGCAAGTCAACCCAATACGACAGAACCGTCCTGCCGCCGAAAACGATGACCGCAAGGATAAACAAAAGGATAAGGATCCCGTAATTGCGATGCTGCGGAACCTGTGAACGCTGGGGCCAATCAATCGACTCGGACATGCTTCACCTTGTGTTGCCATTACCTTGTGGATGGGTTTTCAAGAGGTGCATGGCGCGCAAGACCAAAAGAGGCATTGAGTTCAAACTTTCCCCGTCTATACAATCGCGCCATCCCTACTCTAGTTTCCTGTATCGGAAATCGCAAACGACGGTACTTTGGCCTAGTCTCCTGAGTCATTGATTTCTTGCATAAGTAGAAGGTGCGTGCGTGGCTGTGGCGAATCGTGTGATCGAGGTCAAGATTTGATCTGGAGATTTGGTCCATCGAAAGGGCTTGGGTTGTTGGTTATGAACAGCGATGAACTCTCGAATCGCCGCTTCAAGTTCCTGAACACTCCGGTGCGAGCCGCGCTTGATCTGCCTCTGGGTTAGCAGCGCGAACCAGCGTTCCACCTGTTTTAACCAGGAGGCATGAGTAGGCGTGAAGTGCAGATGATAGCGCGGCCTTTTCTGTAGCCAGTGCCGGACCAGCGCGGTCTTGTGCGTCCCATAGTTGTCCAGCACCAGGTGAAGGTCCAGGTCTGGCGGCACCGCTGTATCGATCCTTTTCAGAAAATCCAGAAACTCCACGGAACGATGGCGACGGTAGTACTTGCCCAAGACGTTGCCGGTGGCGATGTCCAGAGCCGCAAACAGACTGGTAACGCCGTGGCGCTGGTAGTCGTGGGTGCGGCGCTGCAGTTGTCCGGCCCGCATGGGCAGCACCGGCTGGGTACGGCTCAAGGCTTGAATCTGCGACTTTTCATCGACACACAGCACAATCGCATGATGCGGCGGCTCCAGATAAAGTCCGACAATCTCCCGCACCTTGTCGACCAACAGCGGATCGCTGGAGAGTTGGAAACCCTCCGCCCGATGCGGCTTCAGCCCAAAAGCGCGCCAGATGCGGCTGACACTGGACTGACTCAGCCCGGTCCTGATCGCCAGCATGCGGGTGGACCAGTGGGTAGCTCCCTTCGGTGTCTTCTCCAGCGTCAGCCGTACGACTTGCTCGACCTTCTCGTCGCCGATCTCACGCGGCGCTCCCGGTCGAGGCTCATCTCCCAGACCGGCAATGCCTTCGGCAATGAACCGGTTCCGCCAGAAGCCCACCGTAAAACCGGTGGTATGCAGCCTCACGGCAACAGCGGCGTTGCTTCGGCCGGAGGCACAATCCAAAATGATCCGGGCACGAAAGGCAACCGGCCGGCTCTGGCGAGCCTGCTTTACCAGCCGCTCCAACTCTGCCTTCTGGGGTTCACTGACCATCAGTTCCCGCTTCTTCGGACGACCACGTTGAGGCTCCATGCCTTAGCGTAGAACGGTCCGGATATATACACAATCTATTTATGACTCAGGAGACTGGAAAGCGATAGGAATCGCCTGGCTTGGAGGTCTATTTCTCCGATCGCCTGCGTAGCTTAGGACGCTGGTCAACGACATTCCTGGCTGAGCTGTTCCAAATTGCACAGCATGGCTACATGCTTCATGTGACACTCACCATGATCCATACGTCATTCTTGTGTGGTGAGGTCGAGATGCTCGAAAAAGTGCCAGGAATTCTGATCGCGGACGATGATTCGATTATCCGAACCGCGCTTTCAGGCATGCTTGCGGAGATTGGGTATCAGGTACGAACTGCCGTGGACGGATTTTCCGCCCTCAGCGAGATCCGTCGGGAAATCCCCGATATCCTTCTTTCCGATCTTCACATGCCACGGATGTCTGGATTTGAATTACTACGCGTTGTCCGCCAGCGATTCCCCGCAATTCAGGTGATTGCCATGAGCGGAAGCTTCTCTGGAAGCGAAGTTCCGTCCGGAGTTCCCGCTGATGCGTTCTTTCAGAAGGGAAGCAGCATGGTCGCACTTCTACATGCCTTCGGAGATCTTCCCCACATACGACGGCGCGATCCAGTAGCCCTTCGAACGGCGTTGCCACTCTGGATTCAGCGCAACGGAATGGACTCATCGGGGAGGGCGTGTGTCAGGGTCTCGTGCTCGGAATGCCTCAGATCCTTTCAGCAAATTCTGGAAAGCGACGGACCCATAATTCGCGAGGTCCGGTGCATCCATTGTCACTGTCCAATTCGGTACGCGATTGCTGAGCCTTTTGATCACGTGACTCCACATTGTTCACTTGCAGCGGCCAGTGCCGTAATGGCGACGGAATACGTGTACCCATTCAGCAGTTAGGCGGTAATGTCACTTACTCCGCAAAAACGGCATCAAGAGCATCCATGTGGCCGCTGCTCAATCATGTGCCTGTCGTGACGAAGTGCGCTTAGGAACCTTTTCCCTCCCTATCCGCGATCCTGATGATAACTCGACGTCCGCTGCGAAAAAGTCGCTAGCAGATGAGACCGAAGCACAACTGCTCGCCAGATTGGTCGATGATAAGTTCAAAGAGAGTTACCCTCTGCTTAGCGACAATCGTCTGCAGTTGATTTCCGGCCACCAAACGCCATTCGAAGCGAAGGTGGACTCAGTTGGCTGGCAGGCTGTACTTGCGAATCGATCTGCATTAGGTACCGCAGACCTTCGCTGGCTGCCCATGCGCCACGCCGTGATCTGCGGTGAGAATGGAACCGGATTTCGAACCATTGGCGCGAAAATACTGTGGGCCCTCGTATTCTAGTTATGGATTGGAGAATATTCCGGATGGTCAATTACTCACGACAGCGCCTTCTGACGGGATTTGTTACCGCCTTTGTCCTTGCACTTTTGGGAACGATGGAAGCGCCGGCTCAACAACTCGACACGGCATCTGTGATTAAGGAAGTCGACGTGGCAGTCAAAGCCAGAATTGATAACATAGTGGGATACACTGCAAATGAGCATTATGCCGTCTACAGGCATGAAGACGAAGTTCATCCCGTAGCTGAGATGACGGTGGCGACGACCTATAAGGAAGCTACCGGAAAAAGCTACAGGATTGTGCAAAGGAGTGGATCGAAAATCATCCAGAAGCTGGTATTGAACGCAATTCTGGACAATGAAGTGCATCTTAACTTGCCAGGAGTCCGGGAAAGCGCATGGATTACCTCGGCCAACTATGAGATGAAATTGAAGCCTGGTGGAATCCAATCACTAAATGGGCGTAGCTGCCTTGTTCTGACCTTGAATCCGAGGCGCAGTGAACCCTACCTAATCAAAGGAACTCTCTGGGTAGACTCGACGGATGATTCCATCATTCAGGTTCAAGGCATAACGTCGAAAAGTTCCTCGTTTGTCACAGGGCCCACGCAGGTTCTGCGCCAGTATGCAAACGTGGGCGGCTTCTCGCAGGCTAAGCATCTTCGAGCAGTATCGAACAGCTTCCTCTTCGGCCAGACAATCGTAAAGATTGATTATCAAGACTACCAGATTCAGCTTTACCAACACCGATAGATGGCTGACGCCTTCATCCACTTGTCTTCATTCGCCAGATGTTTCGGGGTTCACTTCTTGAGGGTGAGCAAAAGGGAACAGGCGCGTGGATGAATTCAACGGGATGATGGACAGTGATTGACCGTGCGGTTTGTTTCAAACGCGATTTCCTCGGTGCTCAGGCAACTTGCCTTGATCTGGGGCACTCTTCGTCGCGCTAGATTCCTCATTGGCTCATCCCTGGAGGCAGAAACTCTTCCGGGTGCCCGCACACAGTGCAAGGTAGGCGTATGCTCAAAGTAGTCGTCCGAATTACCTTCTCGCTTTCGGGACTCCAAACTCTGCTCCAGACGAGCAACTTTCAAGCACCTAACCGATTGACTGGAGCCACCATGAGCCTCATGAAGAAAAGCGATGTAAAGAACCATCTCTCTCCACGCAAAGATCGAGGACTTGATATGTTTCGTTCGGCAAGTGAGCCGGACGAAACTGGTTATTCCGGCACGGAATCAGAAAGCTCCAATTCCAAAGCAGAGATCACTATGGCGGAGTCGCTCCTGCAACCCAACTCGAAGAGACAGACGGCCAATTCCGCTGAAGTCGCGCTTGAACCAGACAGTGTCGCATTCCCCGCAGTGCCCAAATGCGTTCAGCTGTGAAGCCGCACTCGATTGTCCTGCGCAGTGGATGCATCCTTCCGGGGCGATTGGACCTGCTTCAGCGGCCCTTCCGCGAAGACCGGGCCCTCGTAGACGAGATCCCCGCACTGGTGTTCGCTACGATGATTCGCCATGCTGGGTTGCATTTCGTATTGGTGCGGAAGGCACATTTCCGTGGTGGAATTGGGCGGACCAAACAGTCGTCAATGCAACGATGCGTTGTCTGGGATCTTCAAGGTGTATCGAGGCGATTCAATGCTGCGGAGCTTATTCCTTGTCGGGGCACGCGTTGCCCGGGCTTCTTTGTTGCACAGATAACAGTGCGAGCCCGGCAGACTCAGCTTTGCGCGTCACTTGACACCGTGAAACAGCTTCAACCGCTTGCGATGCGCGCGCCAGCCATGCCAGATAACGCGTTGGACAAGGGCAATGCGCCGAAGATTGCAGCTGCACAGAGCATCCACATTGCTCCGTGCACTCCGTGTGTCAAAACTGAAAGCAGGTAATCATGCGATTCCCAGAGAGAGCGAATCGTCCGGTGCAAGTTGCGGGACCAGGGATGTTGGGATCTCCGTCCATGTCGATGCAGGCCTCCGCAGCGCCATTGCCTACGCGGATTGCGTTCGTCGGGAACTACCTGCCGCGCGAGTGCGGAATCGCCACGTTCACCACTGACCTGTGCAATGCGCTCACTGCCGGTTTTGGCGAAGGTCGCCTTTTTGCAATTCCCGTCAACGATCCTGATTCGAGCTACGAGTATCCGGCACAGGTGCGGCTTGAGCTTGAGCAGGAAGATCTGTCCTCCTATGAACGGGCCGCTGAGTTCCTCAACTTTAACGGCAATGATCTCGTTTGTCTGCAACATGAGTATGGAATCTTCGGAGGCGCCGCTGGCCGCTATATTCTGACCCTGCTGCGCCGGTTGAAGATGCCTTTGGTGACCACGCTGCACACGGTTCTGCGCGATCCGGATGCGAATCAGCGCGTCGTACTCGAAGAGATTGCTCAACTCTCCGATCGACTGGTGGTGATGAGCGAGCACGCAGCTCAGTTGTTGCGCGAAGTGTATTCCGTCCCAGCCAGCAAGATTGATGTGATTCCGCATGGCGTCCCAGACCTCCCGTTCATGGACCCTAACTATTTCAAGGATCGATTTGGTGCCGAAGGCAAGTCAGTTCTTCTGACTTTCGGATTGCTCTCGCCCAACAAGGGCATCGAGAATGTGATTCGGGCGCTGCCCGCCATTTTGGCCAAACATCCCAACGTGGTTTATATCGTTTCCGGTGTCACGCATCCTCAGGTTCGACGGCGCGAAGGAGAGCGTTATCGCGAAGAACTAGAGGCCCTGGCGAAGGGTCTTGGTGTCTCCTCCCAGTTGATTCTGAACAACCGGTTCGTCAGTGCGGAAGAGCTTGTTGAGCACGTCGGCGCCGCTGACATCTACATCACGCCCTACCGGGATGAGGCACAGGTCGTCTCTGGCACGCTGGCCATTGCGCTCGGCGCCGGCAAGGCGATCATTTCCACACCCTACTGGCACGCCAAAGAGTTGCTTGCCGACAAAAGAGGCGTGATCGTTCCCTTCGAGAACCCCAAGGTCATGGCACAGGCTGTAGTCGCCCTGTTGGAAGACGATGCGGAGCGGCATGCTATGAGGAAGCGGGCATATCTTCACTCTCGCGGAACGACGTGGCAGAAGACGGCAAAGGCTTACATGGCGAGCTTTCAACGAGCGCGATTTGAGCGCTCTTTGCTGCCAAGAGCCGCACAGGCAGACGAGGCCAGCATGGATCAGATGGCCCAGCTGAATGACTTGCCGCCCCTGAACACGGACCACTTGTTCGCCATGACTGACGACACGGGCATCTTGCAGCACGCGATCTTTTCACTGCCCAATTCGCGCGAGGGCTACACAACCGACGACAACGCGCGGGCTTTGATTGTATCGACCCGTATGGATGGGGCGCCTGCGCGCGAGCATCGGGCGAATCAACTGGATCTCTCTCCTAGGTATCTTGCCTTTCTCTGGCTTGCCTTCAATTCAGATATTGGTCGTTTCAGAAACTTTTTAGGCTACGACCGCAATTGGCTCGAAGATGTTGGCTCGGAAGATAGCCATGGCAGAGCGCTTTGGGCCTTGGGAAATGTGCTCGGCCGGTCACGGAACGCAGGATTGCGGGGAGCAGCAGGAAGGCTTTTTCAAGCTGCGGTGCAGGCCGTTCTCACGTTCAGCAGTCCGCGGGCATGGGCATTCAGTGTACTCGGGTTACAGGCTTACCTTGACTGGTTCCCCGGCGACAGGGCAATGCAGGGCGTTCGCAATACACTCGCGAATCGCTTGCTAGACATCTATGAGCGAAGCCACTCCGAGACCTGGCGCTGGTTTGAGAAGAGCCTATCGTACTCCAATGCCAGGCTGCCGCAGGCGCTAATCCTCGCTGGCGGACGCAGCAATAACGAGCGCATGGTGGCGGCGGGAATCGAATCGCTCGAATGGCTTGTCGCTGTTCAGCACTGTGGTGACAGGGATACTTTTGTACCCATCGGCTCCAATGTAACCTTCGCTGAAGGCGCGGAGAGGGCTCGCTTCGATCAGCAGCCGGTAGAGGCATGTGCCACCATCTCTGCTTGTCTTGAAGCATACAGACTGACGAACGAAGTAAGCTGGCGTCGAGAAGCGGATTGCATCTTCAGTTGGTTTCTTGGCAAGAATGATCTGCACGTTCCGCTCTACGATGCCACAACCGGTGGCTGCAGAGATGGACTTCATCCTGACAGGGTGAATGAAAATCAAGGAGCGGAATCAACACTCTCGTTCTTGATGGCTCTTCTGGAAATGCAGGAAGTGAAAGTGACCCACGCAGAACAAACGAATCATGAATTGAGTATCTCCCTTTGAATCCAATCGCTCATTTGACGTCTGCTTCATCCGATCAGCAACATCCAGGCTTATGTGCAGATCTCTCTCTCTTCACCCGTCATCCCAGCAATCCTCTCTTGAGCCGCAAAGACTGGCCCTATCCAATCAACAGCGTCTTCAATGCAGGAGTTGTCCGCGTATCCGACGGCGACACTTTGTTGCTCTGCCGTGTGGAAGACAGAACTGGCCTTTCGCACTTGTGCGCAGCGCGTTCTGCGAATGGAATTGATGGATGGCGCATCGATGCCAAGCCGACGCTGATGGGGGAGCCGCTGGAATTCCCCGAAGAGATATGGGGCATCGAAGATCCGCGCATCACCTACGTGCCAGAACTGGAAAAGTATGCGGTGGCGTATACCTCCTTTGCACGAGGAGGCCCAGGGGTCTCACTGGCACTTACGAGAGACTTCAGGACTTTCAATCGATACGGCGTGATCATGCCGCCTGAGGACAAGGATGCAGCTCTGCTGCCGCGAAGAATCAATGGCAACTGGGCAATGATTCATCGGCCAGTGACGCCAACTGGAGCCCACATGTGGATCTCCTACTCTCCGGACTTGCGCCATTGGGGCAGCCACAAAGTCATTCTGGAAGCACGACGCGGAGGGTGGTGGGATGCGAATAAGATTGGGCTCTGCTCTCCGCCGATTGAAACGTCGAGTGGCTGGCTGATGATCTACCACGGAGTGAGGCAAACCGCGGCGGGAAACATCTATCGCCTGGGCCTTGCACTCTTTGACCTGGAACGGCCGGATGTCTGTCTGCAGCGCGGGAACTCCTGGATGTTCGGTCCCGAAGCTCACTATGAGCGTAGCGGGGATGTGAGTGACGTCGTGTTTCCGTGCGGCCAGACCATCGGAGCAGATGGGGATACGATTCATCTCTATTACGGCGCCGCCGACTCCTGTATGGCGTTGGCAACGGGAAGCATTCGTTCGTTGCTTTCATGGCTAGAGGAAAATTGCGGCGCAGGAAATGGGATCGCACAGTGATGGATATTCTACCCGTGAAAGGAAGTGCAGCATGAATGTTGATGCGATGCATTGGCCAAGTTGGCTACCGAAGGTGCTCTGGTTTCGTCATGCTTGCCCCCGCTGCCACTCTGTCCAATTCAAACCAGGCGAGGCGCATGCATTTGACGGGATCCTCGCCATGTTTGCTCTTCATCCTGTGCGTTGCATGTTTTGCTGGCGGCGATATTACTGGTTTTCCCTGCGAGCAGCTGAATGAACACTGCAAACATTGACGGCGTTCTCACGTCGAATGACCTCCTGCATCGCCTCATCGTGAAGCACAAGCGGGAAGGGGAAATGAATCCGATGATTGGCAAAAATGCGGGAGTCCTGCAGTCGCCACCGGGAGAATCTGCGCCAGTTGATCACGACACGCAGCTAGGATGCGATCGGTCTCCGATTCCAGATAACTAGGGGCATTGCGGATTAATTCAGATATCAGTGCATTCAATCGACTGAGGCTACTTCACATAAGTTAGTTCTGAAATGCGGTCCGAACCTTGGTGTCCAAAGTTTCGGACCGCATTCATATTTGTTGCTTTGCAGATTGCTGGCTGAGTGCTCTCCCTAGTAGAGGCTTCCAGTTGTTGGGTTAGCCGGACTTCCAATGGCTTCTCCGGACACCACCAGTTCCACTCTCCGGTTCATTTGCCGACCAGCGGAATTGTCATTGGAGGCGACCGGCAAGGAATTTCCGAATCCCTTTGCGGTGACCGAATTATCCTCTACTCCCTGCTCCACCAGGTAATCCCGAACTGCGTCGGCACGGTTCTCAGACAACGTCTGATTCATGCTATCCCCACCGACATTGTCCGTGTAGCCCCCGACTGCAATGTTGAGCCCGTGGTGTGCAATCAAGATCCCGGCAACTTTTGCCAGCTTCTCTCGTGCACCCGGCTTCAAGGAATATTGCCCGGTGTCAAACAGTACATCGGACATGCTTACAATGAGCCCGCGTGCGCTATCTCGTGTGGCGAGAACTCTGTTCAACTCTTCAGACAACTGTGCACGCACCGCAGATTTGTCGGTTTCCGCCTGTTGCTCATTCTGCTGCGCCTGCTGTGCGATAAGACGGGACTGATCGGCATCGGCTTGCGCGGCCGCAATTGCTGCTGCAGATTCCTGTTGGTTGGCCGCCATATCCGCTCTGGCATTTGCCGCATTTGACTCGGCTTGCTCCTTTTGCCGAGTCGCCTCATCTGCCTGCGCCTGTGCGCGTGCTGTTTGTGACTCAGCTTGCTCCTTCTGCCTCACTGCTTGGTCCGCTTCCAGTTGCGACTGAGCCTGCGCATCTGCTGAAGCTCGGCGTTCATTCGCAATTCCTTCCTCGGTCATCTTCTTGACCGCAATCATGCGCGAATCGTCCGCGGTCTGCACTACTTCGCGGGAAGTCGCAATCATCTCTTTCTTGGAGGAATGCCTGTCCGTAACATAGCCGTCTGCCCGAGTCATTAGCTGAGCGGCATGCTGGTAGCTCTCGTTGGCATATGTCTCTGCTCCCTCAGATTGGGCTATGCGCAATGCGTTACGAGCCTCGAGAAAGTCCAAGGGCAACTTGGCATCCAAGACCACAGGGTCGAACTTGTACCCAGTTGGAATATAGCCACCTCGTTCCATGAGCTCATATTTCGCATGCACGGCCTGGGGCGTTCCTTTGGTATCTGCACGTACAACATTCTCAAGCACGACAACATTGCTGGGCTGACGAACAGCAAAGTAGGGCTCGGCCGTAACGATCAGGGCAAACGCCTGAAGGTCGGTTGTCACATCGAGCTTGCTGCGATGATTGTTGCCTACAAGCACCTCACCAAGATTCACTGGACGCCCCTCAGGAGAAATAGCCCAGAGAACATAAGTAAGGTACTCGCTGCCAAAGGTTGTCGGCTTTTGGAGGTCGTCGAATTCCACCTCGACTTCCATATAGCCCTTCTTGCTCTCTACCTTGGCCTCGCCGCGAGCTGCTGGCATCAGTTCTGTTCCCGCGAAGTCGATTTTCGTGGCTCCGCTGCGATGTTGATAGTTCACTGCTTCGACCGTGCGACTTGTTACGTTGACGACATAGGCGGGAGACGGGCCATTTTGCACAAGAACCGCGGGCTCCTGCGGGCCTGCCTGAGCAAATGCGCTCAAGCTGAGGGCGCTTCCAATCACGAACAATAATGCGTGCTTCAAGATATCTCCTGGAGGCAGAAACCTGCCTTGCTGCATTGTTGTCTTGCGTTCACGAGTGAGACTATTCAGGCGTGGTGGCGTTGGATGTCAATGTCCTACGCGGAATTGTGAAATGTAATGGAGAAGGTCGAAAACCTTCAGAAGCCATAGCACCACTGCGATCACCACAACCAGATTCAAAATGCTTTTGATTGTCCCCTGCATGGGAATCCGATTCACGAGCCATAGCAACACACCCACAACAGCCAGTGTGATGACGACGGTGACGATTGGCATATTGTGTTCTCCCATCACTTCTCCGGTCCGATCAAAGGACACGGCACTATCGAGAAATTGCACGCGCTCGCACTAAGAGGCATTGCCGACTTGCAACTTGCTTACCTTGGCCGGTCACATAAGCATGCAGAGCATAGGCGCCGGTGTTCAAGAGAAGCTACCCTTAAAGCTTGTCTCTTCGCAGATGCTAAATGGCGAGCATTTCTGCCGGACTACCCTAGCGCAAGAGCCAAGAGAATGAAGAGACGGACTGCGTACTCCATCTCTATTCTTTCAAGCTAATGCGGAAATAGCTGAGCAGGAATGCTCATCCGGAAAGATCGAAGAGGCTACTCTTGACGGCTGAGAAATCCAGCCGCATGTGTGCATCGCAAACGTCCGGATCTCGCAGTAATAACCTGAGCACCTGGGCGTTCAGTGCCCGTCCAAATTCGTAAGCCGAGAATTGCAAGACATCCGCAATCGGAAATTGATTCCGAAGCAGTGGAATTCAGGCGCAGCAAGCCCAACGCGATTCGACGAGCAGGAGTGGGCGAAGCGCCGAAGATCCAAGTCCGGTGGAGGGCAGAGGTCATGCCCCGATCTCCAGCCTTCAGCAGTCTCCCGGCGTCGATCCGGCGTCGTCGAAAGGCTTGTCAGAGAACTCCCAATAGATAGAGAACCAGCAAGATTAGAAGCACTGTGCCAAGCCCAATGCCAGCGCCTCCGCCTGCGCCCCACCGGCCATATCCGTAGTATCCGCCGCCACCGCCGAAGACCAGCACCAGAACAATAATGAGAATTATCAGCATGTCCCACCTTCTCTTTCGATTGCACCCAAGCAAAATCCACGCATCTATCTCAGGCATCCGATAGTGGACTGGGATAAGATCCACATTTGCGATCGGAGCTTGAGAATGAAGCGAATAGGGATCGTCATCTTCGTCTCACCCTACTCCAACCGAGCTGAGATGAATGTGCTGTTCTGCTCGCTTGAAACTGTGCAATACCGCTCACAGTCCTTGAAAAGGTGGCCGCGCAGTTCGCGTTTACGTGTCGAGGGCGCTTGCTTGATCGGCTGGCCAAGGTCGTGGCCATCGCCTGACCGTTTTGCTCCCGGCCCCCGCGGGAGACAGGAGCAAAGCAATCTCAACCCAACAACCTTCCAACATGCTAGCGAAGATCGAAAGTCCGGAAGATACTGGACACTGCCGCGCAATTTAGGCGCGTTCAACTGTGGTGTCTCCGCAGAACTTGTGGAAACCCGCCGTGCGAACAAACGCAAATGCAACACCTTCTCCATCCAGCGACTCACCTACAGGGACGTCAATCCATGTTAAGGGATCTACGGCCCCATGTTTGTCGGTGTACAGGGATCATAACCCAACGACTGAGCTGTCACCGGGGTCGGCGGGGAAGGTGGAGCAGCCCACGGGACATTGTCAAAATCGAAGAACTCCAGCAGGTCAGGTTGCGCGGCATCGCGAGGCGTGAGGTGTGCAAGGGGACCAATGAATCGGTCTTCAACAAACTTAATCACGGCCGTGTGATCCATCGGCGTGTGCGAAACATAGTGTCTCCGCGCAAACGGCGAGATGATGATATCGGGCACGCGGAACCCGAGTTGGGCGGCGAATCCTTGCATAGCAGCTGCGTCACCAGAGTTGGCGCCGGGGCTGGTCGGTGACAGATCGCAATGCAGCGTAGGAATCCCGCCGGTCGGCACGCATGGGATGTAGCCATCAGCATTTACGGCTATTGAGGAGATATCCGGAATAGTTCCCAAAGTGGCATCCGTGTTGTCGTTTGAATGACCCGGAACGGGGGGAACATGATCGTATGGTCCACCGCCTTCGTCATAGCTGAAGAAGAAGACAGAGTCCTTCCACGCGGAGCTGGACATTAGCGCATTCACCACTTTCGCCACCTGCGCCTGACCGAGAAGAATCGACTGGCCCGACCCTGGATGTTCGTCGTTGTTGCCGTAGCCGGCCTCAATGAATGCAAAGCTGGGAAGCGTGCCATTGGTTAGATCGCTGAAGTAGGTCGAGAGCGGGGCAATGTGGTTCGGATCAATACAAAAGGAGTTCGACGAATCGCCCACGACGCTGGAAGGCTGCGTGGGAGGAGTACAGGGATCGCTCGATGGATTTTCATACATATATCGATACGAATAGGTCAGGCTGGAAAAGAAAGTCGCGGGATATGCGGCGTTCGACCCGCCGGTGCAGAGATCAGTATCGAGGCAGAATCCCTGGGTGACGGTGTAGTAGATCCTCCACGATACCTTTGCCGTGTCCAGTTCCTGGAAAATGGTTGGTATGTTGAGTTGAGAAAGATGGTCATCGCCGCCGGGGTCCCTGACCAGACCTTGCGTCGTGCCCCCGGTGAAGGTGGCGATGCGGTTGCCAACGCTCTTGGTGGATACGGGAGAGAACCAGCGATCGGACACCGCGAACTGGGATGCCATGTAGTAGTAGTAGTTGAGCAGGTGTTGATCGTAATATCCCATGGAGCGCTGGCCGGAGAGATCCGTGAATGTGCCGGAGCAACTGCCACCTGCTCCAGGCGCCACGCAGCTCTTTGCGTAGCCTTCAGCATTATGGACGAAGCCATCCATCAGAATCGGGCGAGTCGCGAGAAAGTTGTAGCGGTTGACATCTCCATAGCTTGCCAGCCAATCAGAAGTTAGATCGTCGATGCAGGTGCTGGTGAACTTGAACAGCGAGAATGATGTTCCCTCGTCATCCATGTTGCTGATTGTGGAGAGCTTGTCGTCAATACCATCCACTTCGTAATCCTTGCCATTGTCTCCGATATTCCAGCCATTCGAGTGCCGGTATGGGTTCAACATGCCGAAATAGTTGTCAAAGGAATGGTTCTCCTGAAGCATGAAAACAACGTGGCCGATCGATGCAATGGTGCCTGCCGGCACCACAGTAACCGTTGCGCTGGCCGAAGCGTTGCCACCTGGGCCCTTTGCAGCGACGGTATAAATGGTGGTGGTTGCCGGGCTGACCGATTGCACTCCGCCGCTGGCCGGAAGGCTGAATGTACTACCATCGCTTCCGCTGATTGTGATCAGAGTGGCATTGGCCGCAGTGACGGTAAGAGTCGAGGAGTTTCCCACAATGATGGACATGGGGTTCGCCGTCAAGCTCACGGTCGGTGCAGGATTTGCCATAACCGTCAAGAGCGCAATTGCGGAGGTGCTCCCGCCAGGTCCAACTGCGGTTGCAGTGTACGTGGTGGTCGCAGCCGGGCTGACTGTCTGCAGTCCGCCGCTGGCCGGCAATGTGTACGAGCTGCCATCGGAGCCGGTTACGTTGACTTGTGTTGCCTGAATCGCAGTTACGGTCAGAGTGGACGAACTCCCCGAAGTGATGGAGGTGGGGTTGGCGAGGATGGTGACGGTCGGCGCGGGGTTCGCGGTCACCGATACAATCGCACTCGCCGAGGCTTGCCCTCCTGCCCCTTGCGCCACTGCGGTATAGGTTGTCTTCGCAGAGGGACTCACCGCTTGAGTTCCGCCATTCGCTTGCAGGGAATATGTGCTGCCGTCGCTTCCAGTCACGGTTACCTGGGTCGCATTCGTCGCCGTTATGGTCAAGATGGATGAACTGCCCGAAGTAATGGAGTCGGGGTTGGCGAGGATGGTGACGGTTGGTGCGGGATTCGCGGTCACCGACACAACTGCACTCGCCGAGGCTTGCCCTCCTGCCCCTTGAGCGACTGCGGTATAGGTTGTCTTCGCAGTCGGACTCACCGCTTGAGTTCCGCCATTCGCTTGCAGGGAATATGTGCTGCCGTCGCTTCCAGTCACGGTTACCTGGGTCGCATTCGTCGCCGTTACGGTCAAGATGGATGAACTGCCAGCGGTAATGGAAGCGGGGTTGGAAATGATGGTGACGGTTGGCGCGGGGTTCGCGGTCACCGACACGATTGCAGTCGCTGAGATTGTTCCCGCGGAACCGCTTGCGACGGTTGTGTAGGTGGTGGTCCGGGTTGGAGTCACCACCTGTGTTCCGCCATTTGCCGCAAGCGTATAGCTCGTTCCGTCGGTGCCGGAAATCGTAACCCGAGTGGCATGCGTGGCAACCACGATCAACTTGGAGGAATCTCCCAACTCGATCAATGCGGGAATGGCGCTGATCTCCACGGAAGGTGCCAGAGTGGATGTGAATGAATTCCCCGCCGCGCAACCCGCGACCAGAAAAGACATCGCAAAGCTGGAAATGATCAAGAACAAAATGCGATAGATGTCTGAACTAACACATTTCATTTTCATCACGCCTTCTTCACCAACCCTCCGGGGGAGCGCTCGAACATTTCGCTCCGTAGCCACAATGGGCAGCGACTACGGCAGTACATTGCATCACCCAATCTGCGACCTCTCCGAATCGATCGTTCACAGACTTGCATTGGCTTCAGGAAAGGAGATCGGTTATCGGCTCCACCTGAGTAGAAGCTTCAGCCTCGTTGTTCCCATGGCGGTTATCCACACCATTTCTCTGCTGAATAGGCAGAGTAGCTTTCATCCTCCATCCCGGTGAAGCATGCCTGTCCTGAAGAAGCCTGCGCCAGGGC
>Ga0307375_10002655_pt1 | contig 18152 bp, 20 predicted proteins | sample TR1MG_FD_202531 | JGI IMG/M metagenome (GOLD analysis project Ga0307375, IMG submission 202531) | Soil microbial communities from Risofladan, Vaasa, Finland - TR-1 | ecosystem: Environmental > Terrestrial > Soil > Coastal area > Acid sulfate soil | place: Finland: Risofladan, Vaasa | collected... | reverse complement strand
GTTTACAGGATGCCGACGAAAACCGCTGCTGGTTTTGGCGGAATCCAAACGGGGTGTAGCTCAGCCTGGTAGAGTACTGCGTTCGGGACGCAGGAGTCGGAGGTTCGAATCCTCTCACCCCGACCACATTTAAGATGAAAAACAATAGCTTAAGCGTGGTCATGTTTACTTAGATTTACTTGCATTTACCTGTATTTTTTCATTTTCGACCCCTGATTTTCATTTATTTTTCATTTGAGATTTGGCCGATGAGCAAACATTTAGATGAAATCAGGATGCAATATCCCGGACAATTGGTTCTCTATCCCGACGATGTGGCAAGAGTGATGGGAGTGGCTCGACAGTCGGTTTACAACGACTTTAACAAAGGCGTATTCCCCGTTCGTCCGACTTACAATAAAAAACGATGGGGATGCTCAATCATCGACATTGCGGAATACCTGGACACTAAGATCCCGCAGCCTTTTGTGAAGCTAGAAGATATGAAAACGCGAAGGGGACCAAAGATTTCCCCAAGACAAGCGGCGAAATATCATTCGTTCTGGGATGAAGTCGTGTCGATCATGCTTAAGAATGATCAAGATGAGCTTAATGGAGAGATTACAAGGCCATTGCCTATTTATTACAAGCCGCCGCTATGAAAGCAAGTCCTGGCTAAATATTTGGCAGGGCTATAACTTAAGCTCGAACACTTTCCGCAAATTCATCAATCACTTTTTTGTAGTTGTATCCCGGAAGATACTCGCCTTTTCCGAGCTCTTTTGCTCTTTTCAAATGCTCTTCGATGTAAGCTTTTTCAGCGATTGAATAAAGCTCATGTTTGGTATTGTATCCGGGACCAATCACGCGCCCCTCTGATCCTAAACTGTTCGTTATAAAATAATGAAAATCCCAGCCGTCCCAAACTTCACCGTTCGTCAGCTTAACGGGGAAGGGGACGATTTGAACTAGGCTTTTTTTTCGACTAAATACTTCGCAAGAGCCTTTTCATCGTGTCTGATTGCTTGAAACGGCGCTTTAGCCCGTCCCTTGCCCGACCAGCTATTACCCGTTTTCGGATCAAAATACTTATGGTCTGAACTGTCTGTTGATGAAGCACTACCGAATACATGCTTCGCTTCGATGCCGTAAGCTTTGACTTTCGCTTTAATATCTTTTATGACATCGGATTTTTCATCAGCAAGAATTTTAGCGTAATCCGCTTGAGCTTCTTCAAGCCGTTTCTTCGCTGCTGCTGCCTCTACTGAAAGATGGCTCTTCTCTTCTGTCTTCACTTTTTTTGTTGCTGGTTTTTTCTTTGCAGTTGCCACAGTAGATCCCCTTTGCTGTTGAAAGAACGGCAACAAATAGCCGCTGCCACGCAATATACGGTTTTTTCTTGATCTCAACAATTAAAATCGTTGACAATGAAAACTCTCATTCTATTCAGCTTATCATGGGTAAATCATCGTCTCGTCGGAAAAAGAAACCGTCCAAGCATCCTAAAAATCATCATAAAAGCGAAATATCGCAACATGATAAATATTACCAGGCTCTCTTCTTAACCGCACAACATGGTGAAGTGGACAACTTGAAAATATTAATAGAGGCTGGTATTGATGTTAATCTTGCAAATCAGAATGGCATTACCGCTTTGCATGGCACAACCATGTTCGAAGAAGCAGCTTGTGGACAAGCTGCTTGCGCGCAAATGCTTATAGACGCGGGGGCAAAAATCGATGCACTTGATACATTAAATACAACCCCCCTTATTATGGCCGCATCAAGAAATAGAATCGCCGTTTTTGATGTGTTGATTCGTAATCATGCAAATATCAACGCGAAAAGCGCTCTAAATGTTACAGCACTTCACTATGCTTCGAAATTTGGGTTTGTTGAGTTGATTCAACGCTTGCTTGATGCTGGGGCGGATTGGTCGATTCTCGATGTTCAGGACAAGATGCCCGAAGAAGTCGCTCTCAATGATGAGATCCGCTTAATGATTCAACAGCACAGAACGAATGCAGAAAAAGAGGATTTGGGGGCCTCTATCGGGGACTTCCCAAGTGATCCACGCAACTATTCCCCTTAATAAATGGAGGCCGCTCAGTGGCCTTCACACCATTAAGCTTTGATGTTCCCACCGTGTTCAAGCGGGTGAAAAACAGGATCTGGGAGCCACTCGGTGGGGGTATGGAGAAAATCACTGATGCCGTCTAGAACTTGTTTATTCATTTGATAAGCAGTGAGTGAGCCAGAGAAAAATAATGCTAAGAAGATCGACCCTATTCCGATGCTTGACATCAGGTGGAAGATTGAGAACTGAACAATCAAAAATACAATGTTGATGGAGAAGGCAAAAAACCCAATATAGCTTTTTATCACAGAAGTTTTCCAAATATTGTGTTGTTTTTCGAGCGAAGCATTGTGTTTCTGTGCAGCGAGTTTAAATGCCTCTGGATTTTGCGGAAGTTTTGCCAGCGCTTTCATTTCTTCCAAAGTCATTTTCTTTTTCGGTACAAACACAGCTTTTCCCATGCTTTTCATCCAGCCCAGGGTCTCGACGTGTCGATTATAAGAGATCATGGTTTTCGTTGTATTAACTGCGATACTTCCCACTTTACGACCTACTTTTGAAATGATTCCCATTTTATCTCCCCTTATTTATTATTTATGATATTTCTTTACATAGAACGACTTTTAGTTCTCGCTTTTTCTTCCTGTAAAACGGGCTGACTATCTGTTGACTCACGCAATCTCTTCAAGTATTCAGGATCATTGTTGTATTCTTGCTCGACACCATCAGCGATTTTATTAATGTCTTGTGTTGGAAATGCACTTTGCATTCGCTTGATAATCGTTTCAAATTTCTTATTTTTTAATACTACTTCATACAACAAATCTTTAGAGCGTTGGGTTAGTTTTACAATGTGTTCGTCGGCTAAGTTCAACCGATGTTCTGCGAGTTCAGCTCTGGAGTTTTCAAAGTCTCTCTCTGCTTTTAAACGCTCTGCGGTAGATGTTGAAACATGGAAGTTCGAAGTTTGATTTAAAGTTTTGAACATGAATATCTCCTAACTTATTTAGAGGGATCTTCCGGTTTCGGCTTGGTGTCTTCACCTGTTTGTTTTGTATCACCCGGCTTTACGGGGGGAGTATAAGTCCTTTCGGTCCCCTTTGCGTTTCGATTTTCATTTTTATCGTCTGTGATCTTCTTAGTATTCATCGCGTTTTTTAAATCACCGGCCCCCCTGACAGCACTCTGCTTTGCAGTAATAACACCCCCCAAAATCGCGGTGTTATGTTGTCCGGCATGAGATTTCACTTCTTGAGCATGTGAAGTGATGCTCTGCATCGATAAACCCAACCATTTCGAGACTGAATCCGCGAAAAAATAGATTTCCGAGAAGCAGATTTTCACAACACTAACCATCAGTGTCGTAAAAAGTATGATCAAGCCTAAAAGCATCCAGATTGAGATGTCAGATCCCCTCGACATATTGAAAGCGTCTCCGATGGTTGCGTTTACAAAGTCCGAGCCGACTTGCAAAAGCGTCATACTGACGGCAAAGGAGATGACGGCCAATGGGATGGCCAGGAATAACTGGAGCATAAGTTTCCAGCCCTGTTCTGCGGCCCCCACTTCTTCTGACCCCCCATCCATCAAATGACTCAACATGAAGAACGGACTGGCGAATACAGATTCAAGCAGGGTGATGAAAATGCTCAAGCAAATTCCGACCCACAGCACATAAGGCTCAAGAGGAACAAAAACGCTCAAAGTGACGCCCGCCGTCAACAAGATACCGGAAATCGGCAAAGTGATCCCAAGGATGGGAATCAACGCGGGCGGCACTGCTATGAACGCGAACGGCAAAGCCAGTAGCACGTCTGCTGTGTCGAGCAGCTTCCCGCCAATCGCTACGGCACTCAACAGCATATTTGGGGATGTTGATTCAGAGCCTGAAAAAAAGTTTCCGTTCGAAAGATTATGAACAACTTTTTTCGAAATATACCCCATCGGATCTTTGATGGCTGCTAAAAATCCACCGTCATCATCTTGATTCGCCACCGCTGCGTTTACATCTCCCTGGCTTGTCGGATCAGCATTTTCTCTCGCGATTTCACCCTGTAATGACAGCAAATCATACTTTGTTGTATCGTCTGTTATTACATCTTTTCCGGTATCGGTTTTGATTGCCGGGAATGACCCTGCGATCTGGCTCAAACTTTGCTGGAACTGGACCGACGAAAGATAGGTGCTGCCAAGCCCCATCCAGCCATTTTTGGTTTGGGCTATATTTATCTGTTTCAGGACATTGTTATCCGTCGCGACTTTTGCAACTGCACGATTCACGGTCTTTTCATAATCAGAAATCGCAGTTTCAATCCCAGGAAGCACTTTAGTGTGATTAAAAATGAACGATGAAGCATCAGCGCCAATCGTCTTTTGGGCTGCTAAAAATGCAATCTTCTTTTGGGCCCAGACGGTGTTTTGGACATTTGTCAGAGCTTGAACCATCGGACTATCGGCACTGAGATTTGATTGAACGGCATCGGTTGGAGCAGTCAAAAGAATCCTCCCGCAGGCACTGATTGCGGACGGATCTGAACTGTTGCCATAAAGTAATTCAAGACCAGCGGTTGAATCTCTTTCTGTGATTCCAATCTCGGGCGTCTTTCCTGATTCAGTAAAATATTTCAGTGAATGTTGATTGTTCGCTTTCGCATAACTCGCTGTGCAAACAGAGTCCTTCAACATCTCAAGCATCAGTGTTCGAGCTTTGTCTTTTGGAACCGGAGAAGTCGCAAACACTAAACTGGCATTATTCTTCATCCAGGTAAGATAGAGTGTGTCCCCTAATCCGATCGAAAGTTGAAAAACATATAAAACGACGAGAGTTGCACCGCAAAGCCCCCCCTTAATCGGGACCATTCCAGCCGATCCTAAAGCAATACGCAGCGGCATCCATGCCGATCCATGCTTTTTCGAAAACTCCCCGGTGTTTGCTGCGGACATTGCGTTATGCAGCACGATCCAAGCGATTTGCCCGCCAGCGATCAGCATAACGGCACTATTAATGACTAAAAGGATTGAGGAGAAGGGGCTGGATACCCCGTCTGCGGGGAACATACGATCCAGATATTGTTTTGCCAAATCACCTGGCGGAATACTGAAGATAGAGTTGTCAGCTAATGATGCAGCATGAGCAAGAGTCGGTTCCAAGAATAGGAAAAGCACCCAGACGGCGGGGGATTTTAGCAACGCTTTCAAAAATGATTTCATAGTAAACCCCCTGTATCAGCCGCATGAGCTGGTAGAAAAAAGCCCAAATACTTGAATAAACGCTCTGCAATGGTGTAATAAATGATTACGCAAAATAGGCATTTGAAGCCCAAAATGAACCATGCCCAGGCATTTGTAAGCCGTGGGTATTTGGATGGAGGCAAGACTTCCGGCCCCCCGTTTTTGACGCGCTCAAGCCGTTCTTTTTCAGCAACCATTTCTGGGGTTTCCCACATTTCGTGTCCAAAAACCATCGCATAAGGTGTCCCAATAATGAGTAAAGGCAACTCCCAAAGAAATTTGTAAAGTAAGAACTGGATGATTTTCATTTGGGCCCCCTTTTAGTTGCTTTTGACTGTCCTTTGATATAACGCTTTATTGATTTATTAAAAAACTCTGTTGCAGATAAATACCTTTCATCTTTAGAAAGATAATCCGCAAATTCAGAACGAAGTATTTTCGGAATACTGAAGATCACCCGATCATGTGTCAGCGCGAGTTTTTTACGATATTTTGTATCGCTGATTCGGTGGGATAGAGTGTTCTTTTCGGCGGGCATTGTTCTCTCCTGTTCTTAAATCTATTCAACCAGAGAACATCCTAAAGTCAATAAAATAACCGTGTTTATTTCAACTATCGGATGAGCGGTGCACCTCTTCAGATAAATATTTATGTTCATCACTTTTCGCGAGTTTATTATCTTCATTTTCTTGAATTTCATTCATTACTTGAGCAAAGCGAACGTCTGTTATTAAGAATAAACGTCGCAATGTAAACAGCTTTGCTTTGGCAATCATCATCGCGTGTTCATCCTTTTTCTTTGCACGATTAATAATCGCTTCGATTTCATCTTCTAATAGTGTTTCGTCCATTTATCTCTCCTTTTATAGTGGGTTTAACTCATAGCAAACATAAAGAACACGTTGCCCATTTTTTAATGCTTGTTGCACCGCCGCTTCACATTCCGCTTTTGAAACCGCAAGGTAATACTGACAACTGACAAATGCGGCCTCGCTTACATAGCAGTAGGCGAGTTGGGGCCGGGTCGGATCGGGGGGCTTCGGTGCGGGCTTTGGGGTAAAAGGCGGAATTTGTGTTGCGGCCCAAACATCGGGTGGTATTGGGAGAGGGCTCGCATAGACGTTTGCGCTCAATAGTAAAGCTATAATCAGGGATAGTTTTTTCATCATCTCATCAACCAGGGATAGAACCACTTGAAGTAAATAGTTAAGCCAACGACGCAGACAAGTAAGACTCCGCCTCCGAGCCAAACTGCATGTTTAACCCACTCCCATTTCGTCTTCTTTTCAATAGCTGCAATCGCGGCGGCTGAGACGGCGGAAATTTTTGTTTCAGCAGACTTCATCGACTCACTAAACTTTTTTTCAAGCTGAGTTGCGGCAGTTGTTGAGGCTTGTCGGGCGAGTTTCATTTCTTCAGTCGAACAGGTGGTTATCTCAGCTATTTTTGTGTTGATAGACTGAATCGATTCATTCAACTGAGTTCGGATTGCACTGATCACCGGATCAACCAAAGCTCTTGGGTTCTTTTCAATCTCTTGGATTTCAACGATCTGTTGGTGTTGGGCGAAAACAAGCTCTTGAAGTCCACTAGAAACCCCTTTATAAGTTTCTTCGTGGTTTGCTAAGGCTTGATCTAAATCCATTGCGAACCTATCGACTTGTTCATGAATGCCGGAAGAGACCCCATTCAACACAGCCTGGGATAACCGGGTGGGCAAATCACCATTTGGATCAAAAACCGTGATGATTTTCTCAACTTCACCAGACAAGACCAGGAATCGGTCCTGGGCATCATTTGTGGCCTGGGTAAATGAATCAATGACCTCCTTTTGCTTGTTTCGTAAGTCTGTGCCATAAGACTCAAGCATTGTTTTACGCGACGTATCAATGCTGATTTTCAACTCACAGAACTCATTATTAAGAAACTTCATGCGTTCAACATACCCATACCAGAGCTGAAGCAAGGGGAGCTTTGTGTGTGGAATATCAATATTGTTGTTGTGGCAGAACTCTTTCAGCTCTTCGAGTTGAGTTTTGTTGTATCCGAACTGAATGGCAAGTTGCAGAAGCTTATTAGCCGTCATCTCATCTTCAATTGAGTCAATGTAATCTTTGGCTTCCTTGAACTGGTTTGGATTTACCTTCACCCCCCCCGAAGGGGGGGCATTATTGATTTCAAGTGATGTCATCGCAGCCCCCTTTGATTAGTAAAATAAGTCAGATTTAGAAATCCGATTCGCCATCGCTGAATGAAAAGCAAATAACGAGTTTTGGGTAATGAAGTCTTCAACCTTTTCAATGTTGTCCAATGAAATAGGGGGCAGAATCGTCTTCTTACCGTCCGGATTGGTTCTGCCTACTTCATTCATAAATTGTTCGAGGATAGCTGCACCAAGTGGCGACATTAAGATGCAGTTCTTGGTATAGCCGATCAAGACGGTCTTAGAAGGATTTTTATTTGCAGGATCGGGAGCCTGAACTAATGTATCAATCCCAAGAGTTGATTCGGCAAATGGACGAGCGTTGACTTCAAACGACTTCCAATCCTCGGAATAGTTTTCCTCTTTCTTCGAACCACGCATATTCTTAACGATAAAATATTCAACCAGGTCTTGATAAATGTCGTAGTGGTCAGGAAGGTTGCTGCAATCCCCGGCCAAAACTGGAATCACCACTTTGACTTTAAATCCCTTACGCTTGAACGCATTGATAAACACTTCAATATCATTTAAGTTTTCTGACAATTGCGTGATGTTGTCCACATCACCCGCAGGCATATCAAGAATAATGATCTTCCCCTGGTATTTTGTGGCGTAGTTCAAAAGAGTTTTCTTGTCCGAAGTTTCCCGTAGGTCCACTTGGAAAACCTGATGGCCCGATCCTTCATAAGAACGATACGAGCTGTTATTGTTATGGTCGCAGTCAGCCAGAATCACATGGTCTGAACCAAACTTTTCGACTGCGGTTTCGAATGTTTGTTTAGCAACTGTAGATTTCCCCATCCCTCCTTTGTCGTTTTGAACAATGATGAGTGAAGGGGTGAAAACTTCTGATTTTGTGTTAGTCATTTTGAATCTCCTTAATAGTTAGTTGATAAATAAAACGAAGTAAAACCTTTCAATAAAAAACTACATTTGCAGCCACCCTTTCAAAGCATTAAAAAGATCTATTCCATCCATCCGGCTATACAAATCGACATTGCTGTTGATTTGTTTAAGCGTGGCTGGGAGATTATTTTCCTTGTGGGTCTTTGAGTTCCTATTAATAAACTCCATGAGCTTTTCCATGATCTGTTGAGCTTTTTCAGAGGCTTCCACCTGAACAAGAGGAACCGGAGGAACTGGAGCCGTGGATTTACTAACGGATGAGGAAGTAGATGGAAAACTTTCCATGGACTTCAGAATATTTGGACTTTTAGATGTTGATTTAGAAGGTGGATCATTTCGTTCATCCATGGAAAAGATCGGCAGCTGTTCAGCCAACGAACTTTGAATAATCGCCTTTTGAAATGCCAAATTCGACATCACAAGTTTAGGGTTTTCCTTCAGTTTATTAACCCGCTCTTCACGTAAAGCGCGTTCTCTCTCGTTATCACTATTAAGAACTGCTGAGAGACTAGAAGATAGGCGACGAGGGTTAAGTTGATCCTTCGGTAATTCAAAAATAATCGTCAACATTTTGCAAAGTTCGTCGAGAGAACAGGAATGCTTTAGAGCGCAAATCTCATCCGAGACTCGACGCACAAGTTTCATCGTTCCGTTCTTTTGAAGGTTAAGTTGCACGCCTTTTGGAGGTGCATACCTTTTTTTTCCTGTGGCTTGATCGTTCATACCTTGTTTTCCTTTGTGTTGATTTTCTGTTGAAAGCAATACGATGTTTCGTTGTTACTAAACCACTACAACAGAAAATTTGAAACGCGCAAGGGGGAAAACGTTAAATAATTTGGAAAACTGACGAACGGTGTCATTGATGATGTGTTGATGACGTGTTGAAAGGTAGTTGATATATGAAGGAATAAACTTAATAAAGCCAATAAACAAGAACGAAAAGGAGGTTTAAAGAAGAAATAGAAAGAAGAAGAAACAAAGCCAGGGAGAGATAGAAGAAAAGAAAAGAAATGTCCAATACAGCACAAATGTATCTGCGATAGCTTTTGTGCTTAAACGGGGCAAAAACCGCTTGAAACCAATATCTAAAAACCAGTCAAAATCTATCAAATGCAGGTATTCATTGGCCTTTAACAAGGGGCCCTTTATTTTCTAAAAGCTATTGACAACGAAAGAATATATGAGAATGTAGTTGTGAAGGATGAATATGAACCAAACTTAATTCAATCAAGGAGAGATAAAATGAAAATTCTAAATACTAACGAAAACGCTTTGGAAATATGTATTACACGTTTTGCAGAAATGGACGACGGAAGATTCCACGCTGAAACAAACCTGGATGTGCATTTGCGAGGACATAAAATCTTCAGAGATTCTGTTAGAGAAATGAGCGTATTTATTAATCCGCGACAAGAACAGCTAGAAGAAATTGTCGAAGCTTTGAATGATGGTCGTTTACGCTGGGACACTCTTGATCAAGAAGATTTTGGGGGATTGCGTGGCGGCTTTTCTCTCTTGAATATCCGAAAAAAGGTAGAGCCAAATACTATTGATCAAGTCGGCGAAAAGGTTAACGGAGTGGAAGAAGATGCAAATAAGGATATACCGGGATTTACCCGGTAAAGGAGAGATCATGGCAACCAAACAAAACCTTGAAAGCAAGTATCGGATCGACTCCGAAGTTCATTCTAAACTTGAGCTGATGAACCTCGGGTCCCCAAACAAAGCCCTTCGATATTTCATCGAAAAAGAAGAAGCGGCTCAAACCGTTTTGGTTCCCATGGGCCTGTCTGAAGTTGAAAAGCTCGCCGAACTTTTGAGCAGTTTCGATCCTGAAACCCGGAAAGCTCAAACAGACTTTATCCTGAAAACCGGGAGCCATTTCGAGGCAGCTTTTGTTCAATCCGAAGAGAATAGACTCATCATTAAGAATCTGTTCAACCAGATTCAATCGCTTGTCAGTGTGGTCAACCAGCAGAGCGCCAGGATTGCAAAATTGGACCATGTTTTGAACGGCGTTCTTCAGTCTCAGTCAACCAGAGAGAACAATCTCATCGACGCTTACAACACACTCCAAAAACTAATCCAGGACAATCTTTTAGAGAACCGGCAACATCTTTCAGATGCCATTGAAACCCTTTATCAAGTGAATTCAGGACAAAGCACGAAGCACTAATCTATCCATTTGTATGTAGGAGGTTCCTATGATCCGTTTTCAAAAGCACACCGGGTCGGGGAACTGGGAGAACTACATCAAGCAAATGATGGAAGCTCCTGAAGCCGAGCGGAAGCAAATCCGAGCTGAATATCTTGAGAAGTTCGCGGCTGAGAAGCAACTGGCCGAATACAACCTAGGGGGAGCTGACCGGGCAAAACTTGAGCTTCGTCTCGAAGAACTGACCGCGAAAGAATCCGAAGCCCTGAAGCAAATCGATGAGCTCAAGTTGGGAAGAGTCGGTGGAGCCCTGGCGCATGAGTTTGGTTTGGCCGGGGATTTTAAGATGGCCGATATTGACAAGTTTATCGCCTGGGATGACGGAAGAAGCCTAGACGGGAACACTGTCCTGATCCCTCACAAATTTGAGAAAGTGAAGGATTATTATTACGACGGGCCGGGAGGGGATCGACTCTCTGTTTCTGAAAAGGAATATAAGAAGCTGACCCGCATTCCTAAGCTTGTGATTGTTCGAAACGATGGACGGAAAGACCCTAAAGTTCGGCTTCCTGTCATTCAAGATCGTATCAGTGAGCGTGCTGGGAAAATCATTTACACAGATCCAGGGAGCAAGAAACGGGCTCCTATGGAGATCGCTTTAACTTCTGCCGAGCACGGCCTCTTTCTGGCACAGTTGAGGAAAATAGATCACAAGTTTATTCAAGTTCAAGTTGACGGAAAGCAAGACCGGATCGACTTCGACCTCGCCAAACTTCATTCAGAAGTTCGCCAAGACAAGGACGGAAACGATATTAAAATCGACATCACGGTCGTTGCCGGGGAGTTTGTTTTATCCCTTCCTAAATCATTATCAGCCGAGATAGCGCTTGCGGCCAAATATGATCCCGTTCGCTATAAACAGTTGGTCAATATGGTGATGGCTTCGGCTGAAGGGCTTCTTGATCGACACATCATGCCTAAGCTCATGAGCCAGGGAACCACAAAAGAAGAGGCCCAGAAGCTCAAAGGCATGTATCAACTAGCCCTTCACATCGAAAACCGGGAGCTAGAGCCGAACGTGCATGTTCACGCCAAGTTTTCGACCATGGGTTTGACCGAGGATGGGAAAGCGCGGCGGGTGGATCTTGAGGCATTAGGACTGAATGATAACGCGCTGCAAAATTGGACTGACCTGGACAATGTTTTGAAGTCAGATCTGATCTCACGAGGAACAGATTTGGGCTTGAACTTTAAAGCCCAGAACCAAACTTCGGACATCGACGAAAACGAATTTGACCAGACTTTGACCAAAGTGGATGTGGCCTTTGATGAGCCAACCCTGGCGAAAATGACAGCGTTATCGAGTGGCCGGGAAGGGCTCAAAGCAGAGCTGAAAGTTCGTCGGGACAAAGTGGCGGCGGAACGGGACCAGGCCCTTCAGACCCTTGAACAAGAACGGGCCAATCTCACCGGAGATGAATACAAGCAGAAGAAGTCGGCGATCTTTGATAAGTCCCAAAGCGCTTTTGCTTATTTGAGCAGCAGCAGAGGTGAGACCGATGTTCAAGTTAGCATTAAATCGGCCAAGAAGGATATTTCTTCCGGCGAACTGCAAGCCGTGATGACCTCAAAGTTCGAAGAACTGGGAATCACTGAGAAGGACTTCGAGGGGGCTTTCAATCGTGATGAAACCGGAAAAATCATCAAGGGGACTGTTGCAAACAGTCTGATCCATTTCGACCCGAAAGACGCGGAAGAGCGTATCGCTCGAATGCTCACCGAAAGAACTGTCTCGTTTACTGAAGAGGATGTAAAACGCCTGGTGGCATCGCAATTTATTGGCTTGAGCTATGAACAGATCGACGCGAAAGCCGAGCAGATCATCAGCAACCAACACAGCTTTTTAATCCCGGTTATCTTCAATGATCCAGAGCTGAATCGGGACGGGGTGCAGCGATACACCACCCAGTTTTTGCTTGAGGACTCGGAGCGCATTGATGAGCTATGCAAACAGCTTGGACAGGACAAGGCTCCTGGCACTTATTCGATTGACTCCGCAACCGTAGAGAAGTTTATCCAGGGAACAACGCTGAAAGCTGGACAAGCTGAAGTGGTGCGAAATTTCTTCAAAGACGATAAACAGATACATGAGTTAATCGGCTTCCCAGGGGCCGGGAAGAGCTTTCTTGCAAAAAACATTGCTGAACTGGCAGGACAACAAGACCGAAAAGTATTCGGGGCCGGTTTGATGGGATCTACTGCTTCAGACCTGGCGATGTTCCAAGATGACCAGGGAAACCCGCTCATGCCCTCGGAAACGATCAGTAAATGGCTTTACATGGACAAACTCGCCAGTGATCCAGGGGAGCCAAATTTGGTCTTTCAGAAGCGGCTTGAGGCAATGAGAGGGCAATATTTCTTGGTGGACGAATGTTCGCTCGTTGGAACCAAGATGGGGCGGCAGATGCTCGACTTCGTAGAAAAATACGAAATGAAGGTGTTGTTGGTCGGTGATGAGTTTCAGCTCAATAGTGTGAGCGCTGGAGCATTCTTAAGTCAAGTCAACGACGCTATCGATCCTGAAAACAAGTCTGTTCTAACAAAAATCGAGCGGCAGCAAAACGCCGGAGAGCTTGATCTTGCCATGACAATATCGGGCGCTAAAAAACTGGACGAGTTGTTGACTCAACACGACAAGGCCGAAGCCTTGAGGCTCTACAGAGACTATATGAAGTCGGGAGACCAGGTGCGGGAGTGGGCCACCAAACTTGAGACGGAAGGCCGGATCGAGCTCTATGAGACCAGAGAAGAAGCCAAAGCGAAAGCCGTTGAGGACTTTTTAAATAGCTCCATACTCGCCGAAGCGGTCGCCCAGATGCGTTCGCACTTCACCAGTGAGCCTATTATTTTTTGGATGTCGAAGGCTAAGTCCGTTGTTGCACAGACCTACACCAACTTTTCGGGGGGTGGTAAATACAGCAGCATCATTGAGGATTTTCGCGTCATCAACATTTCGCAGCTCACCCCGGCCTCTATCGAGGACGGTTCGACGCCTCTGATCGTGATGGCGACAACGGGGCTTTTTAACAATAAGGACCAGACGGAAGGGGCCTTGAACATCTATAAACAGGACGTTGATCTGTTTGGCAACCAATCCCCATGGGAGCGACTAAAAGAGCGAAAAGATGACAAAACCCGTCGGCCATTACTAATCGTATACGACGAAGGACACAACCTTTCCGAACAGCAAACGGAGATCCTGGCCGAACTTGAACCCGACGCCTATCTTTTGGCGAGTGCGACCCTCAGATTGCCGTCCAACTTCCACAGGTCCGTCATCCACCACATCACGGGGTGGGTCGATGAAATGAAAGACTTTGAGGCATTCGGAAAGTTGCTTGCCCTTGATGAGCATGGGAAGCCCGATGCCAAACTTTTTACCACCACCTCCATTCGAAGCGACAAAGTGGTGGAAGCGCAGCTCGTCAAGAAGGCGATCCAATTTGACGGCACGACAGCCTCGATGGAAAAATGCCTCGACGACTTGATGGTGAGAATGGGCCTCATTGAGGAGGAAATCCGCGTTCGCAGCCTCAACTTCAAACCGAAAGCCATTTACGTCTGTAAAACGAACATCGCCGCTGACGATGGTTTGAAGGACGATCACACTAAACCCTTCGAACATCGTAAGGCCCCGCCCATTCTGATTTGGCGTTATCTCGTCGAAGAAAAGGGTATCTTGCCAGAAGACATCGCCATTTACGCCAACCTCTCGTTCGACAGCGGCAATAAGCCCGAAGCCGTCAATCTTTTTTCGAAAGGGGAGAGCGATTTCGACGACTTCACGGCAGGCAACTATCAACACATCATCTTCAACTTGTCGCTTCAGGAGGGATGGGACGACCCGGCCTGTTATCTCGCTTATATCGACAAGAGTATGGGTTCCTCAGTCCAGGTTGAACAAGTCATCGGTCGGGCACTTCGCCAATATGGGGCCGAGCATTACGACAGCCCCTTGCTCAATAGCGCCCATTTCTTCCTGCGGGTCGATAATAAAAGCGTCTTCACCGAGGCCATCAAAGGGATTAAGGCGAAGTTGCAGGCCGAAGGCGCACCCATTGAGATTGTTGATTACTTTGGCGGGGGCAATGCAGGAGCAGACGACCTCTCGCCCAAGGAAGGAGTCAATGTTTCCCTTCATGAGATCTACGCCAACTCTGACGCGGCACGCGAACGCATCGGGGAGTTGGTCTCTGACTTCCCAAATTTCGTGGAAGGAAGCCCGGACACATTGGGACAAGCACACACGGCCACGCAGGTTGTCGATATAACTGAACCCGGTAGGGATGCGGGCAGTGCTGAATGGAAAGCTGACGGACACACCAACCCCGTCCGGCTGCGATGGCTGGTTAATACCGCTCTCAAGGCACGGTCAAATCGTGCCCTTGCCGTGGTGGATCTGAAAGCCCCAAAGTTCGATGTGAGAGTTCAGGTTCAAAGTTCTGCTGATCGATACGCCGAAAAACTTGCCACTGAGATTGTTGAGGCCTTCTACCAACTCACAGAACTTGTCTATGAGACTTTGAAGCCGTTCCATTTTGGTGTGATGCGCGTCCCGAAAAAGGCCCCTTCATTTACCAACGGTCTATATGAGCGCTACACCGGCTTCAATAAGTTTGAGCTGTATTTTGCCGAAGAGTTGGATCAGATAGGAAATACTTGGCATCGCAACTCAAGCTCGGGAGGCTTCCATATTCCGCTTCTTTCGGAAGGCGACACATCGTCCTTCTTCCCCGACTTCATCGTGTGGAAAGGTAAGAACGTCTATTGTCTCGACACGAAGGGTGGGCATTTGCTGAACGATGCGGTCGCTCGTAAGCTCTTCGATATTCAGGACGATGGCAAGATCAAGATTTTTGTGCGTTTCATTACCGTGGGTAAACAGACTGAGCTTCGTGGAAAGGCACTTGCAGGCGGCTACACCGTTTGGAAGATGAAGTCGGGGAAGCCAACCCCAATCCATGTTGCAAGTCTGGATAAGGCGGTTATTGAGTGCCTTAAGTAAACTTATGTTTCGTCAGGAAATGCCTAGGGTCTATGAGTTGAAGGATTTGTCTGATGACTCTTCCGCACGTTTCCACGACTTTGACAGCAAACTTGGCGAAGGGACTGTAAGGCGGAAGACCTGGCTTGCCCGTGAGCACGAGTTTCAGCGGCTTGATGAGGCCGCTTGGCAGTTCTTGAAGCAAGAAGCTCAACCCTACCTTACTGTAAATGACACTAAGGGGCGCGGATGGCAGCAGTTCATGGATATATTAAACCAAGTCCGTGCTTATAATCATTTGGTTGACCTTGGCTGTTCTGGCGTCCAGTTTATCCCGACGAAGACAGGACAGCAGACCCCCGACCTTGAAGGTGAACTTTATGGGCGAAAGGTTCTATGCGAAGTCAAAACCATCAATATTTCTGATAAAGAAGTTCTTGAACGCGGTAAGAATGAAGTCAGGGGATCAACAAATAAACTTGAAGATTTGTTTTTGAAAAAGTTGATTTCAACTTTAGAAAAGGCGCGAGGACAAATGAAGGCATATAATGACCAAAAGCATGTGAGACACATTGCTTTCGTTGTTCCTAATTTCGATGATCGAATGGGTGAATACAATGGAGATTATTATCTCCAAATCGATCAGTATCTCGTTGATAATCCCTATTCTGATATTGAGATTGTGTTTTACAACGAGTCGATTTTCGAATGCCAAGTGTCCATGACATCCGCAACTTTGATTAACCGATTCCCCTACCCTATCCTCTCGCTCTAACATCCGTTTTAGTTTTCTCCCACTCCACAAACGCCACCACATCATCCCTCTGGGCCTCATTGATGTAGGGCCAGAAAAACCGAAGCCCCCCCGGATTGGACAGAATCATATAAAGCACCCCACCCCAGCCCTTATTCATCACGATGCACTGAAACAAAAATATCTCCTCCCACATCGAACGTGGAGGCAGCGGGGGCGGGGACTCCTTTAACATTCCGCGAGGCCCCAATTTTGCCAGCTCTTTTTTAAGATCATAGATTGGGTTTTCAGGCGTCGGCTTCCAAGATTTTCTTTTCATTTTTTCGCCTTTTTCTTCAACACATAACCCATCGATTGTGCTAACTCATAAGACTTAGGATCATAATAATGTTCTAGTAAAACGTTGATGTCTTTGTGTCCAGAAAGCACGGCAACTGTTGCTGGCGACATACCCTTAATTTGGACTGTTTTCGTAATAAAGTTTCCCCGCGTCCCATGGAAAATAATGTTTAACAACCTGGGATCATTATGAACTTTTGCCGCCCTTTCCCGTGCTCTTTTAAATGCTTGAGTAATAGACCGGGGGCGAATCGTCTCTCCTGGCGTTTCTTCGGACTTAAACAGGAAACCCAGCCGTTCTTCTTCGTTGATCGTTCTAAGCAGTTTTTGAGCCCTAGTGGAGAGCGGAACCACTTTTGTTGGGCTCCCATTTTTCAAGTCTCGAAACACAATGTGAGGAAAAATATTTTTCTTTATGTCTCGTTTTAACACAACGTCTTTCCATTCCGTCTTCATAATCTCACCCCTTCTTGCCCCGGTTTCAAACCCTAACACTAGGGCAATCTTGAGATACGGGCTTTCTGTTTCAGCAAGAACTTTTTCCAGATCATCAGATGCAGGGATGTCCTTTCGTTTCTTTACCACTTTAATATGCTGCCCACTGGTTAATGTTTCATCAACCCACGAATATTCGGAGCCCAATTCATTTTTCGCCCATTTCAAAATATTCGAGAAAATCGTCATATAGCGATTTGCAGAGCTGGGGGCTATCTGTCCCGCTAGATGCTTTCTCAAATCAATAAAGTTATCCCTGGTCAGCTTGACAATCGGGGTGTCAATCAAGGTCTTTTCTTTGTCGAGATCCCCCTTCAGTATTCGAGCAATCCGAATCCGTTCAACGTCCTTTCCTTTGATCCCTCGGGTCGGGTCCTTCAGAAGTTTTTCGTAGTCTTTGTGATTTTCGTCTTCATTATCAGTGAGCCCATTGACCACTTCATGACAATATTTTTCGAGCAAAGTCCGGAAGGTTAATTGACTCGTATTTTCGATAGAAACGGCTGATTGGGTAATGCTTTGAAATTCGAGATTTCTCCAGGTTAGCGCTTGTTGATAAGCGATCTCTCGATCCGATAATCCGTTTTCATTTTTTAGCTTGGGATCGAAGCTGTAGGTCTTGTTGACTTTGACCCCATTCTTCTTGAAGCGAACGATCCAAGCCCCGGTATATTTGTGTTTGACTTCGTAGATGTTCGAAGGTTTAGCCATGGCGATCCCCGGCGCTGTTTAGATGAGCTGTATTTTCATTTATTTTGCATTAGTTTACAATGCAAATATGAGAAAAACGCTGGAAAGTCATATAAACAGGTGATTTAAGAGAGGTGCAAAAAATGTGAATCGTGCGTTCGGGACGCAGGAGTCGGAGGTTCGAATCCTCTCACCCCGACCAATTAAATTGGTCCTTTCAATTTCCCAGTTGAAGCTCGAAATGCCGATGCCTATTGGCGTTCGTTAGATTGGCATTTC
>Ga0307375_10002653_pt1 | contig 18163 bp, 15 predicted proteins | sample TR1MG_FD_202531 | JGI IMG/M metagenome (GOLD analysis project Ga0307375, IMG submission 202531) | Soil microbial communities from Risofladan, Vaasa, Finland - TR-1 | ecosystem: Environmental > Terrestrial > Soil > Coastal area > Acid sulfate soil | place: Finland: Risofladan, Vaasa | collected... | reverse complement strand
GACAGGCACTCGAACGTGGTTCCGTCAACGGCATCCACACGCGCACCATTGATAAATGCCCTGCCATCTATGGCGAGCGCAGCGGCACGGGCATGCCAGTCGACTTTACTCATAATCTCATCCTCGATAGTTCTTTGCTGACCGGATCTACAATCCGGCCATCGCAACGTATTTGATTTCAAGATATTCGTCGATGCCATGGTGCGATCCCTCGCGCCCCAAACCGGACTGTTTGACACCGCCAAATGGCGCAACTTCGTTGGAGATAATGCCGGTATTGACACCGACCATGCCATATTCGAGCGCCTCCGCGACGCGCCAGATGCGCCCGATGTCACGGCTGAAGAAATACGAAGCCAGACCGAATTCGGTGCGATTGGCCAGTTCGATGACTTCATCATCGGTCTTGAAGCGAAACAGCGGTGCTACCGGCCCGAAGGTCTCCTCGCGGAATATCATGGAATTCGGACTCACATCAGCCAGTATGGTGGGTTCATAGTAAGTGCCGCCCAGCGCATGGCGCTTGCCTCCGGCAACCAGTTTGGCCCCCTTGGCAATCGCGTCCGCGACATGACTTTCCACCTTGGCCAGTGCGGCATCATCGATCAACGGCCCCTGCGTCACGCCGGCAGTGAGTCCGTCACCCACCTGCAGCTGCGCCACGCGAACAGCCAGTTTTTTGGCAAACGCATCAAACACGCCGTCCTGCACGAACAGCCGGTTGGCGCACACGCAGGTCTGTCCGGCGTTGCGATATTTGCTGGCGATGGCACCTTCGACCGCGGCGTCCAGATCCGCATCGTCGAACACGATAAAGGGTGCATTGCCGCCCAGTTCGAGCGAGAGTTTCTTGATCGTATCCGCACTTTGACGCATCAGGATGCGCCCGACTTCGGTCGAGCCGGTAAATGACAACTTGGTCACCACCGAACTTTCGCAAATGGCTGCGCCGATCTCCCGCGCATCCCCGGTAATCACCTGAAACACGCCGCCCGGAATCCCGGCTTGTTCTGCCAGTACAGCCAGCGCGAGTGCCGACAAGGGTGTCTGTTCCGCGGGCTTTACGATCATCGTGCAACCTGCTGCCAGCGCCGGGGCCGCCTTGCGGGTGATCATCGCGGTCGGGAAATTCCACGGTGTAATCGCCGCCGTGACGCCGATCGGCTGTTTCAACACGACCAGACGCCTGTCGTTGAGCGGCGATGGGATCACTTCACCATAGACCCGCTTCGCCTCCTCGGCAAACCACTCGATGAAGCTGGCGCCATAAGCGATTTCTCCACGCGCCTCGGCCAGCGGCTTGCCTTGCTCGGCGGTCAGAATATGCGCCAGATCCTCCTGATGCAGCATGATCAAGGCGAACCATTTCTTCAGGAGTGCGGAACGCTCCTTTGCGGCAAGCGCTCGCCACTGTTTCTGGGCCGTTGCCGCAAAGGCAATGGCACGCTCGGTTTCAGCCCGGCCCATCAACGGCACCCGGGCTATTGTTTCTCCGCTGGCGGGGTTTCTGACATCAATGGTTGCACCGGAATCGGCACCCACCCACTGTCCGCCCAGCCAGGCCGATGCCTGCCTGAGGAGTGACGGATGATTCAACTTGATAGACATGGAATCTCCTCATTAAATGCGGCGAGCCTGCCGGCTCACCCGCATGGTTGCTGCAAAAAGCGAAGGTTGTTTCTTGTTCAATTGCTACGATACTGTTGCGACAGTTTCAAGCTCAGGCAGTGATCCGTTTCTGGTCAGTTGCTTCCATCCAGCCCCGCGACTGCACATCAGCCAGAGTGGCGTCCATGCATATGCGGACACGCTCCATCATTTCATCGATCTCTGACTTGGTGCATACCAGCGGCGGCGCGATGATCATACGGTCACCCACAGCACGCATGATCAGTCCATTCGCAAAACAGTGGTCACGACAAACCATGCCGACATCCAGCGATGCGTCAAAAGCGAGATGCTGCGCCTTGTCTTTCATCAGTACCAGGCCACCCACCATGCCCAGTGTCTCGGCTCCCGCGACCAGAGGGTGGGCGGACAATGCTGCGAAATGCTGCGCGAGATAAGGGCCGGTTTCTTCCCTTACCCGATCAACCAGTCCCTCACGCTCGATGATATCCAGATTCGCCAGCGCCACCGCGCATGCCACGGGATGGCCGGAGTAGGTATATCCGTGGTTGAATTCCCCACCCTTCTCGATCAATACTTCGGCAACCCGTTTGCCGACAACCACCCCGCCCAGCGGTATGTAACCGGAGGTCACTCCCTTGGCGAAGGTCATCAGGTCGGGTTTCGCTCCCATCAGCTCCGAACCGAACCAGCTGCCCAGTCTCCCGAACCCGCAGATCACCTCATCGCAGATCAGCAGGATGCCGTATTTGTCGCAGATACGCTGAATTTCCGGCCAGTACGTTTTCGGCGGAATGATCACTCCGCCCGCGCCCTGCACCGGCTCACCGATAAATGCCGCAACCTTGTCCGGGCCGACTTCGAGAATTTTCTGCTCCAGCCAGCCAGCCGCTTCGATGCCGAACTCGTCCTTGTTTTTGTCGGGCGCCAGTCCGAAGTGGTAAGGCTGCTCGATATGCACGATGCCGGGAATCGGCAATCCGCCCTGGGCATGCATGCCGGACATACCGCCGAGCGAGGCGCCGCACATGGTCGAGCCATGATAGGCATTTTTGCGGCTGATGATCACGCTGCGTTCGGGCTGCCCCAGTGTCGCCCAGTAATGGCGCACCATACGCACGATGGTGTCATTGGATTCTGATCCGGAGGTTCCATAGAACACATGGGAGAACCGCTCTCCGGCCAACCCGACAATCCGATCCGCCAATTGCGCTGCGGGAACATTGGTGGTCTGGAAAAAGCTGTTGTAGAAAGGCAGCTTTTCCATCTGCCGTGTCGCAGCCTCGACCAGTTCTTTGCGGCCATATCCGACGTTGACACACCACAAACCCGACATACCATCAAAAATTTTATTGCCTTCTGAATCCCAGATATACACACCCTCACCGCGGGTAATAACGCGGGCTCCTTTACCGGCCAAAGATTTATGGTCAGTGAAAGGATGTATGTAATGTGCCGAATCCAACGTTTGAATTTCGCTTGTAGAAAGCGGCATAACGTTCTCCTTGTTCTTGAGCTGCATTAGTAATGAAAATCAGACGTGCATCAACAGATGCTCGCGTTCCCAGGGGCTGATCACGCGCATGAATTCTTCATACTCTGCTTCTTTTACGGCCACATAGACATCAATAAATCGCTTGCCCAGCACGTCATGCAGCGGTTTGACATCTTTCAGCATGTCCAGGGCTTCCGACAACCCCCTGGGCAACTGGTATTTGGCGTCGTAGGCGCTGCCGGTAGTCACTTTGCTCGGCGTCAATTTTTCCATGATGCCCAGGTAGCCGCATGCCAGGGTTACGGCCATGGCCAGGTAAGGATTCGCATCCGCTCCGACCACGCGATTTTCGACGCGGCGGGCATCGGGATCTGAAATGGGTACGCGTATTCCCACCGTGCGATTGTCATAGCCCCATTCGATATTGATCGGCGCCGCCCCGCCGCGCACCACGCGACGATAGGAATTGACGTACGGTGCCAGCAATGCCATTGCGGACGGCAAATATTTCTGCAAGCCGGCGATATAGTGCATGAACAGGGGGGACTCGCTGCCATCCGGATTACTGAAGATGTTCTGACCGGTCTTGGTATCAATCACGCTCTGGTGTATGTGCATGGCCGATCCCGGCTCATTGGTCATCGGCTTGGCCATGAAAGTGGCATACATATCGTGGCGCATCGCCGCCTCACGCAATGTGCGTTTAAAGAAGAACACCTTGTCTGCCAGGATCATCGGCTCGTCATGCAGAAAATTGATTTCCATCTGGCCGGCGCCGAATTCATGTATCAGTGTATCGAGCTCCAGCTCCATGATGTCGCAGTAATCGTAGATATCCTCGAACAGCGGATCGAATTCGTTTACCGCGTCAATGCTGTACAACTGCCTGCTGGTTTCGGAACGCCCGCTGCGGCCGATAGGCGGCACCAGCGGCTGGTTCGGATCGGTATTGCGCGCCAGCAGGTAAAATTCGAGTTCAGGTGCGACGATCGGAGTCCAACCCAAACCCCTGTACAGATCGGTCACCCGGCGCAATACGTTGCGCGGCGCAAAATCGACCGGCGTGCCGTCATGAAAAAAACAGTCCATGATGACCTGTGCAGTGGGATCAGTCGCCCAGGGTACCAACCGTACCGTGGTCGGATCCGGAATCAATACCATATCCTTGTCGGTAAATCCGAACACATCATCGTAGCCCTGGTTATCCTCCGGCGATTCTCCGGTCACCGTCACGCCCAGCACCGCTTCCGGCAAACGCATGGCGCGTTCAGCGGTAAATTTTTCGCGCGGCAAAATCTTTCCGCGCGCCACCCCGGTAAGGTCGGGAACCAGGCATTCCATTTCCGTAACGCGTTTCTCGGCCAGCCAGCTATGCATGTCGCTATCAATAAAAACTTTACGTTCAGCCATTTATGCTCTCCAATATTTCTTTTTGATCGTTTCAGGTATTACGTTGTTCGGCTCTGGCCCGGCAAGCCTCGCCAAATGCCTCGAAAATCGCGAGGTAGTTTTTGTTACTCAACACATTCCACTCCGGATGCCACTGTACTGCCAGTGCGAAGGATTTTGCGCCAGAGATACTGAAAGCTTCGATCAATCCATCCGGCGCATAAGCCTCGGGCACCAGCCCTTTGCCAAGACGATCGATACCCTGACCATGCAGGGAATTAACCATGATTTCACTGCAGCCGGTGATTTCAGCCAGCTTCCCTCCCGCCACCGTGCGCACCGGATGAACCTGACCATAACGTTCGTCGAGCGACCCGGCTTTTGCTTCACGGTGATCCGACATCCCTTCGGTTTCATGCACCGCCTGGTGCAGGCTGCCTCCAAACGCCACATTGATCTCCTGCAATCCACGGCAGATGCCAAGCACGGGTATTCCCGCATCCACCGCCGCATGGATCAGGCGCAACGTCAAACCGTCACGCTCGGGATCAAGCGGCAAAGATGGATCACGCACATCCTGGCCAAAATGGGCAGGATGGACATTGGATACTGCACCCGGCAACAAGATACCGTCGGCTACTTTGAGCGCAGCCGCCATTTCGCCTGCCGTACCCAGCGCCGGGACAACCAGTGGAAAGGCCCGCGCCGCCTGTATGACTGCATCGACATACTTGTGACCAACGACATGAAAGGGATGGTCTCCGAGCTGCCTGTAATCAGCCGGAAGCAGTACGACCGGCGTACGATTTTTGGTCATTTAAGAATCCTGGATTTGATAGCAACCACTTCCATGAGAAGTCGTTAATTGGTACTGCATCAAGATCAATGCGTAGCACATCATTCAAGCCCACGCCTACTATCAAGATACCCCATGAACAATCCAACATATTGTTTTATTTAAATATGTTATTGCATTGCTAATCATGGCAAGTGTATTCTTCGCTTTAATTGGTAATCTTACAAGAGCCATTTAGGTTAATTCAACAGTACCATTAATCAACCCGGGGACGTTTTGTGGAATCGTTAATCATATCTGAATGGTTGCTTGCAGAACTTAAACAGGGGCGCTTCCCGCCTCGGATGCCGGCCCATCGCAGGGTATATGAATCGATCCGCCGCGCGATTGTCAGCCATCATCTCGTACCGGGCACACGTTTGCCATCCACGCGCAGCCTTGCTGAGGATCTTGAGTTATCACGCAACACGCTGTTGGCAGCCTTCGAGCAATTGCACGATGAGGGCTACGTCATTTCCCAAGTCGGGAGCGGTACTCGGGTTGCTCTAACCTTGCCGGAGGATTTTAGTGAAACTCAAATGGCCAAAGATGCAGAAAAAACCGAAGGCACCAGAAGCACTAGCGGCCTGTCGGTCCGCGGCACAGTAGTGGCAGGTGAAGCAGACCAGACCAGTTATGAGGTACAGCCCTTTGCGCCGGGGGAAGACGATTTTTCCGCCTTTCCTACCCAGCTTTGGAGGCGTCTCCTCAACCGCCAATGGCGCGATCCGCAACCGGCCCATCTCGACTATGGGCATGCCGGCGGATACCTGCCGTTGCGCCGCGCCATTGCCAATTACCTGCGCATGTCTCGTGCGGTAAGTTTGACAGTGGAACAGATCCTGATCACTTCCGGTACGCAGCAATCAATCGATCTGTGCGCCCGTCTTCTCACCGATCACGGCGACCTTGTATGGTTGGAGAACCCCTGCTATTGGGGAGCCCGCAGGGTATTGGAAGTCAACGGTCTGCAACTTCATCCCGTGCCGGTGGATGAAGAGGGAATATCGCCAACTAGCGATGATTTTCGAACACCGCCGCGCCTTATCTACACCACCCCATCCCACCAGTACCCCAAAGGCGTGGTCATGAGTTATGGACGGCGTCGTTTGTTGCTCGACTATGCCGCCAGCGTCGGATCATGGATACTGGAAGATGACTACGATAGCGAATTCCGCTTCGGAGGCCACCCGCTCTCATCCCTGCAAGGCATGGATCAGAATGACAGGGTCCTTTATCTGGGCACCTTTTCCAAGGTTATGTACCCCGGTATAAAGCTTGGCTATCTGGTGGTGCCGGCCGGCCTGGCGGAAAGTTTCAAATTCGGCTTGTATGAATTGCAACGGCCCGGCCAAGTGGTCATCCAGGCTGCGCTGGCCGAGTTCATTGAAGAAGGTCATTTTGCCGGCCATATCAGGCGGCTGCGTCAGATCTATGGCGAACGGCGCCGCCTGTTGCAGGAAGCGCTGTCCCCGATAACCAGTGTCGGAGCCAGCCTGCCCGTGGCAGGCTCAGGTCTGCATCTGATGGTGGGTCTACCGTCCGACTGCGACGATGTTCGGGTGGCAGGGCTGGCTGCGGAACAGGGATTGCGAGTTTACCCACTGTCCTGCTACGGGATAGGCGAAAATCGCGAAAAGGGACTGATCATCGGTTATGCCTATGCCGCAACAGAGCGCATCTCACACTACGGTCGCATCCTTGCAGATGTAATCCGGGCGGCGCTGGTGACCGAATCAGGATCAGCCTAGCGCGTCTCTCAGTCGATACCACAACATACCCAGCACCAATGCCGGTGTTCTTAACAACTTTCCGCCCGGAAAATCGTGGTGCGGGATACGCGCCATCAGGTCGAGGCGCGCTGTCTGGCCGTCTATGGCCTCAGCAGCCAGTTTGCCGGCCATGCCGGTGAGTGCCACGCCATGACCCGAGAAACCCTGCAGGTAATAGATATTCGCTGCCAGCCTGCCAAAATCAGGGGCGCGATTCATGGTGATATCGACGAATCCGCCCCAGGAGTATTCCACTTTGGTTCCGGCCAGCTGCGGGAATACCAGCTTCATGCGCTTTTGCATGTCATCCTTCAGGTTGAGCGGAGTCATGGTGCTGTAGCTGACCCGCCCGCCAAACAGCAAACGCTGGTCGGCAGAAAAACGAAAGTAATCGAGTATGAAATTTGAATCACAGACTGCCGATCTGGTCGGGATCAAGCTGGCAACCAGGTCAGGATCGATTTGTTCGGTGCCGACGATATAGGTACCGACCGGCATGATTCTGCGCGCCAGTTTCGGAGCAAGGCCAGGCGCCACTTCGGGAAGATACATATTGCCCGCAAGCACGACAAAGCGCGCCTTGACGGTGCCGTTGTCGGTACGCAACAGGACTGGCTCGCCGGGACTCATCGAGTTCACCGCAGAGTGTTCGCAAATCCGCACACCCAGGCTTTGCGCGCCGCGCGCAAGGCCAAGCGTGTAGTTGAGCGGATGCAGGTGGCCCGAACGGCGGTCATGATAACCGCCATGAAATCGCGGGCTGTCTATCCATTGTCCCAAATTTTCCGGTTCGATCCACTCCGCATCGGCATCAAACTGATAGCGTTTGGCCATATCTTCATACCATTTGCGCAGCGCGACCCCCTTGCGTTCGCCTACCGCCACACCGAGGAATCCATCGACCAGGTCGCATTTGATGCCGAATCTTTTGATTCGGGCACGAATCAGATCGAGCGCTTCGAGCGTGATATTCCAGACCTGGCGGGCTGCGTCCTCACCGATCGCCTTCTCGATTACCGATTGTTCGCAGGCAAGTCCGGCAATGATCTGGCCGCCATTGCGTCCGCTCGCCCCCCAGCCCACCGTTTCCGACTCCAGCACCAGCACCGAGTACCCACGGTCTGCCAGTTCAATGGCAGTGGACAGGCCAGCCAACCCGCCACCGACCACGCATACATCCGCCTCCGCATCCCCATCCAATGGGGGGTAATGCGGCTGCGCGTTTGCACTTGCCGTGTAGTACGAGTGCTGCACCAGCTTTTGTTCGTTTACCAGCATGAAATTCTCCCCATCAATATTCGGTTTGTGCGGCAATTCGCCCGCACAGCCAGGTCCAGATCAGGGTTGCCGCAGCATTGCTGGTCAGCTCGGCATGATCGTAGGGCGGCGCCACCTCGGTACAATCCATGCCTACCCAGTTAAGGTCATGCCAGCCTTCGAGCAAGGTCATAGCCTGCGCGCTGGTCAATCCACCGGGCTCCGGGGTCCCGGTACCCGGCGCATAAGCCGGATCGAGCGCATCGATATCAAAGGTCAGATAGAGCGGCGGGTTACCTGCTTTCGCCATGCGTGCACGCACCTCGCCAATAACATCCTGCAATGCTGCACCATCCCGTCCACGCAATTCGCGGCCCGTGTAGATACGGCCGCCATGGTCATTTACATACTCGCGTGCCGTGCGATCGCCGGAAGATCGAATGCCAATTTGCACGAAGGCTTCAGGTACAACCAACCCTTCAGTGAAAGCTTCATACACCCAGGTTCCGTGCCCGGAAGGCTCGCCAAAGTGATCCGTCCAGGTATCGCAATGCGCATCAAAATGAATGCAGGCGAGCGGACGACCATAATGTGCGCGATAAGCGCGAAGCAACGGCAGCGTTATCGAATGATCTCCACCCATCCAAATCATTTCATGTTTGGATATCAGGGCGCTAGCCTGGGGCATCAGTGCGGCACGCATGCCATCCAGACTGGTATTGGGAAGCGGCAGATCGCCCACGTCTACCAAATTTTCCAGGGGGCTGGTATTGAACAGGGGGTGAGTGGCATCGCACAGCATGCGACTTGCCTGCCGTATGGCGGCCGGTCCGAATCGCGCTCCGGGGCGGTTGGTGACACTACCATCCCAGTTCACGCCACCAATGCCAAATTGTTTTCCCATTGCCACTGCCGACTGGGCATCCGGGCTAATCGGCAAACCCAGAAACCCCCCCGCGGACAAATAAGCAAAAGCATGATTCAAGGCGATACTCCAATTAAATAAATGGCTGCGATACACGTGATTTCACGCCGTATTGATGCACAACTGTTGCCACTGTGTAACCAGAAAATTCTAATCGAGAATAAACTTCAGGAATAACCCATATAAACTTGCCATGTGGATTCGCCGTTGGGTAGGATATTAACCCAGGTAATGGCCCAGTCCCTAGAGCCACTTTTTACCAAATAGCGGTGCCGCTTTGCGTTGCTGCTCAAGAAAACCAACGCTTTATGTAAAGGTTGTTATGCCCGCCAAACATGTGCCACCCAATTTACCAAGCAGCAATGTAGCAGGCCTGATCGCGAAAGAACGTCAGCGTTATCTGGAATTGCACCCGGAATCCTGCAAGCTCGGGCAACTGGCCAGCCAGCATTTTTTATATGGCGTGCCTATGCACTGGATGAATGACTGGGGCACCCCGGCTCCGCTCTTCGTCAGCCAGGCGCACGGCGCACATTTTAGCTGCGCCGACGGAATCGATTATGCAGATTTTTGCCTTGGAGATACCGGCGCCATGTTCGGCCATAGCCCTGAACCGGTAGCCCTTGCTCTGCAAAAGCAGGCCCGGTCTGGCTATACCACCATGCTGCCAAATGTGATCACGCCACTGGTTGGAACTGCGCTAGCAGAACAATTCGGCATGCCCTGCTGGCAGCTGACCACCACAGCAACGGATGCCAACCGGTTTGTCCTGCGCTGGACGCGCGCGGTTACGGGGCGAAAGAAACTGTTGGTATTCGATGGTTGTTACCACGGTACAGTCGACGACACCTTGGTAGATGTTGATGCCGGGCGAACAGTCAGCCGGGCAAGCCTGCTCGGGCAGACGACAGACCTGGGAATGTATACGGTTGCAGTCGATTTTAACGACTTGGCTGCTGTTGAACGTGAGCTGGCAAGCGGAGAGTTTGCCTGTCTGCTCACCGAGCCTGCACTGACCAACTGTGGAATGGTGCCTGCCATGCCCGGTTTCATCGCCAAACTGCGGGAATTGACCCTGCGTCATGGCACCCTGCTGGTTTTGGATGAAACCCATACCATATTCAGCGCGCGTGGCGGCTGGGCACGCAATGCGGGCATACAGCCGGATTTCATTGTGATCGGGAAACCGATTGCCGGGGGATTACCGGCAGCAGCCTACGGATTCAGCGAGGAACTGGCCGCAAGAATGAGATCAGTCAAAGACGCCGCACCCGCTGGGCATTCTGGCATAGGCACGACACTTTCCGGCAACATGATGACCCTGGCCGCCATACATGCCACACTTACCGAGGTCGCCACTTCATCTGCCTATGCACATATGCTTAAACTCGCGGATTTGCTGGAAAACGGACTCAACAAATTATTGCGGAGGTATTCTCTTCCCTGGTGCATTGCGCGAATCGGCGCTCGACTCGAACTTCAGTTCTGCATGAATGCGCCAAGCAATGCAAGGCAGGCACGCGCAGCCCAGAATGATGAATTGGAAAGCGCCATTCATCTTTTCCTGCTGAACCGCGGCGTGCTGCTGACACCTTTCCATAACATGATGCTGGTATGTCCTGCCACCAGTGCAGCAGATATCAGAAAGCTGCTCGATGTGTTCGAAGACTGCCTGCTGACACTTGGCGCTAAAGCCGGGGCGTGAAAGCTTTCCGGCTGTCAGTGGCCATGTCGAACTTTTATCAGCACGTACCCGCACAGAGCAGCAGCCAGCACGCCGACCTGCCAGATTAGAGCCTCGCTGCCAAGCGTTTTCATGGCCGTACCGGCGATGAGCGGGCCGAAAATTGCGCTTGCCGTGTAGGCCATCGAGACGCGTCTGACATTGACCGACATGTCACCGTCTCCGGCTTTGGTAGCGGCAATAATGGACAGGGTGAGGTATGCGGTGATGGTGCCACCCAGAAAGAAAATTGTGATGGCTAAACCGCTGAAACCGAGCGGGAGAGCTGCAATCACTGCAATGAAAACGGTGCTGATTGAACATGCCAGTATGGCAAACGCCAAACCGCGATGGTCGGCAAGCCAGCCGACCAGATACTGCAGCAGCAGGCCTCCCAGACCAAATATTGCAAGCAGGTTCGCCATCTGGTCAGCATTAAGGCCGCGGCCCAGGCCGAACATCGGAAAAAGACCGGAGAACGCGGCTTCCGTGATTCCGGCAATGACGCCTACCGCTACGCCCAAAGCAAGTATCCTGTTATGCGCGGGATCGGAGTCATGACTGCTTCGCGGCTCAATCGGTGCAACCGGGATAGGGCGAGCGTACGCAAGCGGTAACAATGCCGAGCCCGTGAAAGCCATTCCCAATAATATGGGCGCATTTCCGGCGAAGCCGAACCACTTGGTCAAAATGGGCGCAATTATCGGTGCCAGACCGATCAGCGTCTCATGAAAGCCGACCAGCCGGCCGCGCGCATGATTCGGCGCGATCCGGTATAGCCAGGGCTCAAGCCCGATCCAGCGCAAGCCCATACCCAGACCGACAAGGGCTGCAGCCGGTATCCAGACATGCCAAACAGCGACCGGCACTGCCGCAAGACCGAACATGCTGGCGAGCGCACCAAAGGTAATGACCATGCGGTATCCGAACTTGCGGTTCAATCCCGGTGCAACAGCCAGACCGGCCAGCATGCCCAACCATTCAGTGGACGCAAATACACCCAGTTGTGCGGCATTCAGACCATGCTGGGTAAGCCACAGCGGCAACACCACAAAGCCGATGCCGAACTGGCCAATCTGCGACAAAAGCGAAACGGCATTCAGAAAAGTGATCGTGCGCCAGTCGATGCGTCGATCGGAAGTCATGCACTTGTATTCGGTGCCTGCCAAATGGCATAAATCTTTTTTACCGGCTCCAGATTTTCCCACACGCCCTCGAAACCGGCCGGAATCACAAAAGCGCCGCCTGGGCCGAATTCGCATGACTGGCCGCTGTTATCGGTCAGCCGGACTCGACCTTCAATCAGCACGCAAAGCTCCTCTTCGCTATATGAAACCTTGAATGCGCCGACACTGGAGGCCCAAATTCCGGAGAAGAATTGCGCAGTCGGATCCGTATAGTGATTCCATGTCTGGGTATGACAGGGAGAGTGAGTCACCATTCTTTCAGGAGCGGTTACTGTCTCCTCAACAACTGCAGAATGTGTGGAAAAATCGACGACTGAATCGATCCGTTTAAACGCGGGCATATTTTTGCAAATCCTATTTTGACAGCGAGACGATTGCTTCGATCTCAACCAGCACATCACGTGGCAGACGGGCAACCTGCACTGTGGAACGCGCAGGGCAGTGACTGCCGAATGCCTTCGCGTATATGCCATTCATCGCGGCAAAATCTTGCATATCCTTGAGGAACACGGTGGTTTTCACCACTTGTTCCAGCGTGGCACCGGCGGCCTCAATTACTGCGCGCAAATTATCGAAGACCTGTTGCGTTTGCACCTCAATCCCCCCTTCCACCAAACTTCCATCTGGACGAAGCGGTATTTGTCCGGAGGTAAACATGAGATCGCCCGATACCATTGCCTGGGAATACGGCCCGATTGCAGCTGGCGCATCATGAGTTTGAATTTGTTTCATTGAATCTCCTTAAATGTAGTAGTGATACGAAAGGCCATGAGGCAAACTAATTTGAAGAATTAATTTCGTTACCGCAATTATCCCGCAACGGGCACTTTTATATTTTTCAACTACAAAAGCAAGGGGTATGTTTGAATTTTGCACGGCCCGACAAAATTGATTGGTACTGAAGCGAAGATGCAACTTGGTCGAGAACCCTTGGCACTTCAGGTTCCAGGCAGTAATGAGTTTCAACCGGCACCGGCGACCTTGGTTGTTCTGCCGCAATTTCCGCGATTGCCCTGCAGAGATGACTTTCATCAAGACGCCACAGGCCTCCCTTGACTATATTCACAAACAGCCAAGTAATGACGGCATACCCCTGTGCAGGATATGTTGATTGCGGATTTATTTCGCCGGATCTATATAGTGCACCTGACCGCCAAAAGCGCATGTTTTTGGGGCCGGGCCACGCTCGGTTTACGGCCAACGATATGGTACCGTCGAAATTATCCAAATGGCTCTTGTTTGATTGCCAATTCCAGTGGAAAATCAATCTAACATCAACAAATAATAAAAATATCCTATAAAAATTAGTGTGTTGAATTTGTTTTGATGGACAGGGACATTTTTGAATTATTTTGACTCATTGGATTTATATTTATTTGGGTAAGTATAATTGGTGGCAGTGATTGGATGTATGGGGGAATTGGCGCAAAACTTGCATTCCCTCAACCCGTGATGTGATTGCGAATTCAGATCAGTAGTCGCTTAGCAGCTTTCCATTCACGACTATCGCCTGAGGTGTTGGGCTTAATTAACCGATGTAACTAAGGAGAATATTATGTTCGGTAGCAACCTGAAGAATCGAATGGGACTGCTTGGCGCTTTGCTGGCAACGGTCTTGTTGTCGCTTGGCTGGCCTGGGATTTCCATGGCTGGAGATGACAATGTACTCAACATCTACAATTGGTCTGATTACATCGGCGAAAACACGATAAAGAATTTCGAGAAGGAAACCGGCATCAAGGTTCGCTACGATACATTTGATAGCAACGAAACACTGCATGCCAAGCTGGTGGCAGGAAAAACAGGTTACGACATTGTCGTGCCTTCATCAAACTGGGCAAAAATACAGCTCGAAGGCGGCCTCTTGATGAAGCTGGACAAGAGCAAGATCACCACCTACGGCAACCTCGATCCTTACATCATGAAGAATCTGGCCACCATGGACCCGGGAAACCAGTACCTGGTACCCTGGATGTGGGGAATTACCACAGTCGGCATCAACGTCGACAAGGTCAAGGCAGCCTTGGGCAATCTGCCCATGCCGGATAATGCATGGGACCTGCTCTTTAAACCGGAATATATCAGCAAGCTCAAATCATGCGGTGTGTCGATGCTTGACTCCGGCGACGAAGTCTTTCCCGCTGCGCTGCGCTATCTCGGCAAACCGGCATACAGCTCTAGTCCGGCTGATTACCAGGCTGCCGCGCAATTGCTGAGCACAATTCGCCCATACGTCACCTTGTTTTCATCGTCCGGCTACATCAACGACCTGGCCAGCGGAGCCCTGTGCGTGTCGCTCGGCTGGAATGGCGACATGAGCATTGCAAAAAGGCGTGCAGAGGAAGCAAAGAACGGCGTGCATATCCAGGTGTTGTTGCCCAAGACCGGCGCCATCTTGTTCTTTGACACCATGGCGATCCCGGCTGATGCCCCACACGTGGCAAACGCCTACAAGTGGATGAGTTACATTTATCGCCCGGAAGTCAACGCAGGCCTGGTAAACAAGGTCCATTACGCCAACCCGGTGCCAAGCGCGGCCAAGTACATCAAACCCGAAATCCGGGCCGACAAGACCGTATTCATGACACCGGAAGAATTATCCCGGATGGTTCCGCCTGATATGGTTACGAATGATATCCGTCGCTTACGCACAAGGCTCTACACCACGTTCAAAACTGGCCTCTGATTACAGGGCTAATACCAGGGAGTGGCTGTTGCAGCCACTCCAAAATAACCAAGAAAGTAAAAAGGGGCGCTGGGCATGGCAGATTCTGTTGCGAACTCTACTGGTCGCGGGAACGATTCACAATTCCTCAGAATTGACCGGCTGAGCAAGCATTTCGACGAAGTTGCAGCAGTCGACAATGTTTCTCTCGATATCAAAAAAGGCGAAATCTTTGCCTTGCTCGGTTCTTCGGGTTGCGGAAAATCAACGCTTCTGCGGATGCTGGCAGGTTTCGAGTTGCCGACTTCAGGCAATATGTATCTCGATGGTGAAGATATAGCAAAAATGCCGCCATATGTACGGCCTATCAACATGATGTTCCAGTCATATGCATTGTTTCCGCACCTGACTGTATGGGAAAACGTCGCATTCGGCCTCAAGCGCGACGGCATGCCCAAAGATCAGATCGCCGAGCGAGTCGAAGCCATGCTCGGCATCGTCAAACTCAAACCTTATGCCAAACGCAAGCCACATCAACTTTCGGGCGGACAGCAGCAGCGCGTCGCACTTGCGCGCTGTCTGGCCAAGAGCCCGAAATTGCTGCTGCTTGACGAACCCCTCGGCGCGCTGGATCGCAAGCTGCGCGAGGAAACCCAGTTCGAGCTGGTCAATATCATCAAGAGTGTGGGGGTTACCTGCGCCATGGTGACGCATGACCAGGAAGAAGCCATGATCATGGCTGACCGGATCGCGGTCATGCAGGAAGGCTGCTTCCTGCAGGTCGGACATCCGCGCGAGATTTACGAGACGCCCAGTTGCATGTTCGTGGCGGGTTTCATTGGTGATGTAAACCTGTTCAAGGGCAAGCTTGTGGTCGATGAACCGGACCATGTCGTCATCGATACACCCGAGTGTCGCCATTACGTCAACCACGGCATTACCGGCACGATCGACATGCAGCTGAGTATCGCGCTGCGTCCGGAAAAGATATGCCTGCAAAGTCATGAGCCGGTCATCGAACAGCGCGATTCCCCCGCGGAAAACGGCTATAACGCTGCCCGCGGAACGATAGACGGGATCGCCTACTTCGGCAAGTTCACATTGTTCCACGTCAGGCTGGATAGCGGCATGGTAATAAAAGCTTCCCGGGAGAACTCGGCACGTCACGAAGAAACGCAACTGGTTCGTGGCCAGCAGGTATATGCATGGTGGGACGGCAGCGATGTCGTCGTGTTGGCAAACTAGGCCCGGATACGCAGACAATGAACATTGCAAACAACATCAGCAACAATGGCATTGTGCAGTTCTTCAGGCGCGGCTGGGGACGGCGCACTGTCATTGGCATTCCCTATGGCTTTCTGATCCTGTTTTTTTCGATACCATTTCTGGTGGTGCTGAAAATCAGCGTCTCAAGCACGGATGCGCTCGGAATACATTTTCTGGACCTCACCAGCTATGCCGATGGCATACTCCAACTCAAGATCAAATTGTCGAATTACATCTTTCTGACTTCGGATCCGTTGTACATCGAGACCTATTGGTCTTCAATCAAGTTTGCCGCGATCAACACCTTTATCTGTCTGTTGATCGGTTACCCGTTCGCCTATTTCATGGCGAGATCGCCTGCAAGCAAGCGGCCCGCCCTGTTGATGATGGTGTCGCTGCCGTTCTGGACCTCCTATTTGCTGCGCGTTTATGCCTGGAAGGGTTTGCTTGACGACAACGGCGTGATCAACAACGTTCTGATCTGGCTGCATGTCATTCACGATCCGATCAGGATGATGTACACCGGCTTTTCCATGACCATAGGCATGGTCTATACCTATGTGCCGTTCATGATATTGCCGGTCTACGCCACGCTGGTAAAAATGGACCTGCGCTTGCTTGAGGCCGCCAAGGATCTCGGGGCGACACCATGGAAGGCCTTCTGGCTGGTAACGGTTCCTTTGTCGAAAAACGGTATCGTCGCCGGTTCCATGCTGGTTTTCATACCCAGCGTCGGCGAGTACGTTATTCCCGAACTGCTGGGCGGCCCCAGCACGCTGATGATAGGACGCGTGCTCTGGGATGAATTCTTCAGCAACAACGACTGGGCGATGGCCTCTGCTGTCGCCGTGAGCATGGTAGTGCTGATCCTGATACCGATGGCCATCTTCAACAAATATCAAGCCGACTCCGGCGGCGTACGGGGGTTATGAAACATGGACAGCCGACTCGGTAAATTCTGGTTGACAGCAGGGTACGTGTTTCTCTACGTACCGATCCTGACCCTGATCATCTTCTCTTTCAACAAATCGAGGATGGTGACCCTGTGGGGTGGTTTCAGCTTCAAATGGTACGGCGTCATTGCCCACGACAGCGAAGTCGTAAACGGATTTATTCTTTCCATGAAGATCGCATTGTTGACCGCCACCGCTTCGGTCGTGCTTGGTACGTTCGCTGCCTTTGCAATGGTGCGCTACAAATCATTCTTCGGACGTACCTTTTTCTTTGCCCACATCAATGCCCCCCTGGTGGTGCCCGAGGTGATCACCGGTTTGTCCTTGCTACTGTTTTTCGTGATGTGCGAACGCCTATTCGGCATGCCCGAACGCGGCATATTCACCATCTGGGCGGGACACACTTCATTCGGCCTTTCCTACGCCGCAGTCATCATCCAGTCACGCTTGCTGGAAATGGATAAATCGCTCGAAGAAGCGGCAATGGATCTCGGCTGCAAACCCTTCCAGGTGTTTTACCTGGTCACGCTCCCGCTGATCGCGCAATCGCTGATGGCGGCCTGGCTACTGACCTTTACCATCTCGCTGGACGATGTGGTCACCACCGCTTTCCTCTCCGGACCGGGTTCGACGACCCTTCCGCTGGTCATCCTGTCGCGTGCGCGTTTGGGGCTGGATCCGACCGTGAATGCAATTGCGACAATAACGGTCGCTGTCGTGGCGGTTGGAGTGGTTGCGGGCAGTTTGTGGATGAGCCGCCAGGAACGCAGGCGGGCGGCGGAGCAGTCCGCAGCCTATCGCGAGGGTATGGAAGCAATGGCTGTATGAAGATATTTGGAACGATGCCGTACGGTCAATAGGAATGCAACAAATGACCGGATTGCTGATGATCCATCTTCGTTGTTAGTTTAAGAGAGGGGGAAGAGTAAATGTCTAACGATTTTCAACCGCGTGGGCGGGCAATTGGCAATCCGTCATATTTTCAACTTTTAAAGGGAGTACTACCCATGTTAAAACTCAAGCAAATAACATTCGCCATGCTGCTGGCGCTACCGTACGTCAGCGCC
>Ga0307375_10002650_pt1 | contig 18168 bp, 18 predicted proteins | sample TR1MG_FD_202531 | JGI IMG/M metagenome (GOLD analysis project Ga0307375, IMG submission 202531) | Soil microbial communities from Risofladan, Vaasa, Finland - TR-1 | ecosystem: Environmental > Terrestrial > Soil > Coastal area > Acid sulfate soil | place: Finland: Risofladan, Vaasa | collected... | reverse complement strand
GACCCCACGCGATGGCGGGCAGCACCAGCAACTTTACCACCACGCCATACCACAGCGTGCCGGGATGACTGTGCAGCCCCTGCATGCGCAGTCCCGCGCCGACCGCGACCAGACCCAGCGGCAGCGAAGCCTGCGACAGCAGGCTTAGCGTGGTATTGAACATCGCCGGCAGCGAGATGCCCGCAAGGCTGATTGCGATGCCGCCCGCAGTGGCGATGATCAGCGGGTTGAGCAATATCTCCTTGAGCCAGTGACTCTCGCTGTGGCGCGCCAGCATCAGCACCGCAGCAACGTTTGCAAACGGCACCATGAAGCCTATCAGCAGTCCGAGGGCGGCGAGTCCATCATGCCCGTGCAATGCCCCCGCGACCGCAAGGCCGACGTAACTATTGAAACGAAATGAAGTCTGGAATGTCGCCGAGTAAACCCTGGATGGTGCGTCCAAAAAATATTTCGCAACATAGCCGATTGCCATCCCGGCACACATGAACAGCGTGGCAACAATCAGCATCGGTGTTGCGGCGCCGAAGTCGATCTGGAAATGCGCGAGGGTATTGAACAGCAGTGCGGGGAAAAATACGTAGTAGATCAGCTGGTCCAGTTGCGGCCAGAACTCCTGGCTCAGGCCGAACCAGCGGCGCATGGATGCGCCCAACAGGATCAGCAAGAAGATAGGGATGATGGTTAGCGCGACGGACATGATAGTTCAGCACCCCGAAAACTTCATATTTTAATCAATGCTGACCCCATTATCTATTTCTTCCGGTGGATAGGGTTGGAAAATCATCCCGCTGTTGCGCACAGTTTCTGTGGACGACAAGATGTCCATCGCAGATATCCGCGCCGCTAAACTCGGCCGAGAATTATTCCGGCACGCCCTGCCAAAGCATGTCGTAACCCAGTTCCTTACTGTCTGTGCACAGTTTACCCAGTGCCTTGAATTTGTCCTTGAAAGCCTCGTCGGCATGCGACTTTTCATGTTCCTCGAAGGATTTCCAGTAAGTGACGATGGCGACATGGCCGGCCACCGCTTTGGTACCGCTCAGGGAGCCTTCCTCCGATACAAAACCGGAGAACTGGAATACCTGTCCGGCGACAAATCCGCCCTTGTCACCGCCGTAAGTATCTTTTAACACATTGCACATCTCGCCCAGTGCCAGTTCTACATCTTCCATCTTGACTCCAGGCTTGAGTTTTACCGTATTGAAAAGCATCTTCACTCCGAACGGTATGGTAATTGCAGTAAACATGATAGCCCTCCTGAATGATGAGTATCGAAACGGGCCACCCCGGATTGCCTGAAGCGGCCTTAATAATTAACAGCTCACCAACATATAGATAAGGGCAGGTTCTGATAGTTCAATAGCCTGAAATGTAATGCAGTACATTTCATGGATATTCAGGTTGGGTATGGCTGCGAATGACGATTGAATACTTCACCGCCGGGGTGTAGAGTTGCCCGTGATGCTCGTTTAAATTGGGAGCAAATAAACGAATCAAGTCCGGGAACGATATGGATTAAACCACGATTACTGAAAGGACATGAACATGACTGGGAAAATCCACATCAGTATTGCCGTTCTCGCGGCGGCTTTCATCACCAGCGGTTGCGTCAGCACCGGAAAGTTCGAACAGATGCAAGCGGGGAAGAACGAGGATATCTCCACATTGCAGCAGCAAAAGGCCGATCTGGAAAAGCAAAAACTCGCAGTGGAGCAGGACAATGCCACGCTGAGGCAGCAGATTATGACCTGTGACCAGCAGAACACATCCATGCAGGAAAAGGTCGGCTTCCTGGAACAGCAGAAGACTACATTACTCACGACCAGCCAGCAGCGTCAGCAGCAGTACGATGCGCTGGTGAAGAGCCTGTCGAAGGAAGTGGAGAAGGGCCAGCTGCAGGTGCGGCAATACCAGGACATGCTGACAGTGGATCTAGCGGAGAAGATATTCTTCGATTCGGGCCGGGCGACGCTGAAGGCGGGCGGCAAGGACGTATTGAAGAAAGTCGGCGATGCGCTGAAAGGATATCAGGACAAGATCATCCGGGTCGTGGGCTATACGGACAATGTGCCGGTCGCCAAGTCACTGCAGGGCAAGTTCCCGACCAACTGGGAACTATCGGTCGCGCGTGCGACCAACGTGGTGCGCTTTCTGCAGGATGTTGGCGTCCCCCCGCAGCGCATGGTGGCATCCGGCAGGGGCGAATACGACCCGGTCGCATCGAACGATACGCCTGAAGGACGCCAGAAAAATCGCAGGATAGAGATCATGCTGATAGACCAGAACCTGGCGAATGAAATGTCCGCACCGGCCAACTACTGACGCTTAGGATTCACTCGCTTCCCTTGAATCGGTCTTACTGGAGAACACCATGCTTGGAATGCACAAGATTGTCCTGCCCGTAGTCCTGTTTATTTCCGCGCTGGTTTTATCCGCTTGCGCGACCAAGACGGAAGTGGTTGCCGCCGCACCTGCCCCGGTTGCAGTCGCTGCAGAACCGGCACCCGCAACCGAGCCGACCCCCGTCGCCGAGCAGACAGCCCCTGCCCCGTCGGTGGCGGCCGAAATGCCTGCGCCGAAACCGGCAGTAAAAAAAGCCAGGAAGCACAGCAAGAAGGTAGCCAAAGCCTTCCCGCCAAAAGTAATGCAAGCGGCGCCGGTGGCAGTACCCGAACCGGCCGTGCAACAGGCAGCGCCGGCAGCCGCACCACCGCAAGAAGCGCCCGCGCCCATCGCGATGTCAGCGCCGGTACAACCGGTGGAAGAACAAGGATTTCTGGAAAGCTACTGGGCGTGGCTGCTCGGTATCGTCATCGCAGTCGCAGCTTTGTTGTGGTTGCTGATGGGGAAGAAAAAAGAATAACGGACAAGCCAGATGCGCCGATGAAAAGCGAATTTTCAGAATCACCTGATCGGTGAAGTCATTATTTACGGCAATTATTCGTTTCTCCTCGGTGATCTCTGAAGCTAGCAGCTTATTCTAGGATAATGAAATCTGGATCATTGACCAAACCCTTCTGAAAGTGTGTTCGACTTATCCATAGGTATTCATACGCCGCACACGTCCGGGTATTTTTAAACGCATACCAACACCCAAATCAACCTTGCCGATATCGCATGCGCGGGGGGAGTGATATTGTCGAGAGCATTGCTTCTGCTGAAAATCCATTAGGTACGCAGTGGTGATTACTCATGCGCTTTTACCAAGATCATTGAAATAATCATGATCGACTGTATTTACGTAACTATTGCGAAGCTCCACCGGCAGGTTGTTGTAGGTGTAAGCAACACGAGCGATTCCCAGCACCGGCGATCCCTTTTGAAGATGCAGTATGCGTGCGGTTTCGTCATCGGCGGTCACTGCATGTAGCTTTTCGGCAGCACGGATCACATTAATCCCGAATTGTGCCTGATAGAGGTGATAGATCGTACTACTGCGAGTGAGTAACATCTCCTCGGTCAAGCCGGGAAAGCGTTCTGCGGGGAGAATAATTTCATCAATCTCTACCGGTTTTCCACCTAGTTTGAGCAGGTTGTTGATGCGAATGACGCGTGCACCACGTGTGATTTGGAGTCGTTCCGCCTGATTTGCATCTGCGCGCATGCGGCGAAAAGATAGCATATGCGATTGTGGAAATATCTTTACGCCATTGCGATCGACGATGCGAAAAAAATAGTAAAGGAAGCGATCTTCGGTGTGGGTCGCCACAAATGTGCCGCGCCCCTGCTCCCGTACCAGAATTTTTTCTGCGGATAGTTCGTCAATGGCTTTGCGTATCGTGCCGATGCTAACCTGAAACTCTTCTGTAAGTCGTGATTCGCTTGGTATTGCTTCGCCCGGTTTCCATTCCCCGACAGTAAGCCTTTGCATGATACGCATCTTCACCCTTTTGTAGAGAGGGGCGAAGGAAAGGTTACCTGCTGTAAGTATATCTGACATGTGTTCCTGTACCGACGTTAAATACGATTTGATAATCGTCTGTTTGATTCTAATCTTAATATGCATTTATGCAAACATATATATGACATAAACATGTATAACATACAGTTGACAATAGTAGAGTTGAAAGATATTATTAATTTAGGTGCTTCAATATGAAGTTTCAATCAAAGATATGCAGCATCTTGGTGCCCTATTGCGTAATTTAAAATGTAGTTCTTTTGCATGTAGTTATGTGGATTAGAGCTTCTAGAATTCGGGAGAAAATATGATTCAGTTTATTGTGCACGACGAGGCGGACAGTGTTGGCGTTGTCGTTGTTGAGGGTGTGAAAGCAGGGCAGGAATTGACCGGCTGGGTAATGGATCAGGACAAGACCATAAAGACGAAAGTTCTTAACGATATTCCCATCGGCCATAAATTCGCGCTGGTTTCACTCAAAAATGATGACACTGTGATCAAGTACGGCGTTGATATCGGTCGTACCGTCTCGATGATCAAGGTGGGTGAGCATTTGCATGTCCATAACGTAAAAACCAAGAGGTGGTAAGCATGAAAGCAGAAAAATTTCTGGGATATCGCAGAGAGAATGGTCGTGTAGGCATACGAAATCACGTAATCATTCTGCCGGTAGACGATTTGTCAAACGCTGCTTGTGAAGCAGTTGCCAATAATATCAAGGGGACTATGGCAATCCCGCACCCTTATGGGCGATTGCAGTTTGGGGCGGATCTCGAATTGCATTTCCGCACTATTATTGGCACCGGTTGTAATCCGAATGTGGCAGCAGTTGTGGTAATCGGTATAGAGCCCGGATGGACCAAACGCGTGGTGGACGGAATAGCCAAAACCGGCAAGCCAGTGTGCGGTTTTAGTATCGAGCTGAATGGCGATATTAAGACGATTGCCGATGCATCGCGATCAGCCAAGGAATATGTGCATTGGGCGTCCGAGTTGCAGCGAGTCGATTGCCCAATGGAAGAATTGTGGGTGTCGACCAAGTGTGGCGAGTCGGATACGACCTCCGGGCTGGGTGCCAACCCCACTGTAGGCAACGCCTTCGACAAGCTCTACCAAAACGGAAACACCCTAGTGTTCGGGGAAACTACCGAGATTACTGGCGGCGAGCATCTGGTGCGCGACCGTTGTCGCACGCCTGAAATCGGGCGCAAATTCATGGAAACATGGAGTTCCTACAATGACTTCATTATGGCCAACAAGACCGACGATTTGTCCGATTCGCAGCCTACCAAAGGCAATATCATCGGTGGATTAACCACTATTGAGGAAAAGGCGCTCGGCAACATCCAGAAGATCGGCAAGAAGTGCCAGGTAGACGGTGTGCTCGAGCCGGCAGAAATGCCAACTGGCAAGGGGCTATGGTTCATGGATTCGTCATCTGCTGCGGCCGAAATGGTGACGTTGTGTGCAGCCGCCGGATTCGTCGCGCATTTCTTTCCGACCGGGCAAGGTAATATCATTGGCAATCCAATTCTGCCGGTGATCAAGATCAGCGCCAATCCGCGTACGGTACGCACCATGAGTGAACATATCGATGTCGACGTGTCGGGCATATTGCAACGCGAGCTGAATCTGGACCAGGCGGGCGACAAGTTGCTGGAGAGCATGCTGCGCACTTGTAACGGTCGCTTGACCGCCGCAGAAGTGCTGGGTCACCGTGAATTTGTACTGACCAAACTGTATCGCAGTGCTTAGGTGAGTTTGAATGCAACGCCGGACAGTATCTCGGCATGATTGTCGATGCAGGAGGAGCCAACCATGACAGATAAGATTGACGTAACTGTCTGGCGCGGTACGGAGCAGGGCGAGTTCAGCCATTACAGTGTGCCTCGGCTCCCGAGTCAGACCGTACTGGATGTGGTGACTTACATTCAGCGTCGGCTCGAACCCTCTCTGGCTTATCGATTCGCCTGCCGCGTCGGCATGTGCGGCTCATGTGCAATGACAGTTAATGGCGTGGCACGCTGGACATGCCGCACTCACGTGGAAAAGGTGGCGCCGCATGGCGTGCTGGAAATCGCACCACTTGCCAATTTACCGGTGATTCGTGATCTTGTGTGCGACATGCGTTCTTTTTTCGATAAATGGGTGCGAGCCAAAGGTTATTTTCACCCTACGGCGACCCGTACTGATCCCATCGTGCGAGTGCACCCCGTTACGCCTGCTCGCCGCGCCGCCGATGCCGGTATCGAATGTATCGGTTGCGCAGTGTGTTATGCATCCTGCGACGTAGTGGCTTGGAACGCTGATTATCTGGGACCGGCAGCGCTGAACCGTGCTTGGACGCTGATGAACGACGAGCGCGACAGCGGTGGTGATGTGCGTCTGGCGGCGGTATCGGGAGATGCGGGTTGTCACGCTTGCCACACGCAGATGAGCTGCACTGAACGCTGCCCGAAAAAAATTGCACCCACCGCAGCAATTGCCGGCCTGAAGCGGGCGACGCTGGTGGCACTTTTGGCGGGGCGCCTGTGAACCCGCGTGCGCAAGTACAGCTCTGGGCGGCAAAGCGCATCAGCGCAGCTGTGCTGGCCCTGTGCGTGACCGTGCATCTGGCGACGATGATATATGCAGTGCGCCACGGTTTAAGTGCGACAGCAATACTTGATCGCACCCAGGGAAACTGGGTTTGGGCCGGATTTTATCTGCTGTTCGTACTCGCCGTATCGGTGCATGCACCGATTGGACTGCGGACGATTTGCGGAGAATGGCTGGGCTTTAACAGCCGCGCAGTCGACGTGGTGCTGGCCGCAATGGGCATTGCATTGGCTGCAGTGGGCTTGCGCGCGGTATGGGCGGTATTCGCATCATGAGAGGCGGTTGGCGTGCACGCAATCATCCGGCCTATTGGGCGTTCATGCTCCATCGTGTGTCTGGCATTTTACTCACGCTATTTTTGCCGTTGCATTTCTGGGCGTTGGGCCATGCACTCGGGGGGGCAGCAAGGTTAGAAAGCTTTCTGATCTGGACCGATCAGCCGTTGGTGAAGGCGAGTGAAGTCGCTGTGGTGACATTACTTGCTGCACATCTGGCCGGAGGGTTGCGTCTGCTAATGCTGGAATTTCTCGCATGGCGAGATTGGCAGCAACGTTTGGTGGCAGTTGCTGCATGCATTACCATCGGATTTGGGCTTGGGTATTTGCTGAATGTGGTTTGATAATGCGGTGATCATGTTCGGAGCACTGCTAGCGGCTGTCGTTTCTGGAAGCACGGGGTTTGCGTTTGCTTTGATCGGTATGGCGATCTGGCTGCACGTGATGCCGCCAACGCGGGCGGTGCCGTTGGTCGTGTTGTGCTCAATACTGCTTAATCTGGTGCTGGTTTGGCGGTTGCGGCACGATATCTCTTTCAAACGACTCGCTCCATTTTTGGCCGGAGCAGTGTTGGGTGTTCCGCTGGGTGTGCTGACGTTGCATAGCCTTGACCCGGTTCTGTTGCGTCATGGGGTTGGTGCACTGTTGCTTGTTTACAGTGGTTATATGTTGATGCGAACACATACGCCGATAGTATCACCCAGTCCGGCCTTGGCGAATGTACTGGATGGTGGTGTCGGTATGTTGGGCGGGTTTATGGGCGGCGCGACCGGCCTCAACGGTTTGTTTCCTACATTGTGGAGCGGGTTGCGCGGATGGAACAAGGCGATGCAGCGCGGTGTGTTCCAGACATATATCCTACTGGTGCATATTTATACGCTTGCATGGTTGGGGAGTGTCGGCGGCATCACGTATCAGACCATGAGCGACTTAGTATTGTGTCTGCCAGCGCTTGCGTTAGGTGGTTTCATCGGGCTGAAGTTATTCAAGCGGACCAGCGAGAAAGGGTTCAGGCTTGTTATTCTTTGGTTATTCGTCCTATCCGGCGCTACGCTGCTTGCATAGCGGTACTCGGCATATCAATAAAAGTAGGGGGTTCGGTAGAGGTTTGATGTGAAGTTGTTGTCATGCGGCATCCGGACTAGTTTGGCGCCCAACGATGGCGTAGGTAATGCTAATTAGGAGAGAAATCATGAAAATGCAAATCCACAGTTCTAAATTTTCTTTACTGGGGGCAGTTCTGTTATTGGCACTGAGTGTTCCGGCTCAGGCGGAGATGTCAAAAATAACAATTGCACGTGAATATGGCGTTAGTTATTTGCCACTGATGTTGATGCAGGAAGACAAATTGGTTGAAAAATATGCAAAAGCGGAAGGTATAGGCAATCTCGAAGTGGATTGGGTGAAATTCGCCGGCGGCAATGTAATGAATGACGCGTTATTGTCAGATAGTCTGCAATTTGCGTCAGGAGGCGTGGGGCCGATGGTTAAAATATGGGCAAAAACCAAAGGCAATATGGACGTGCGAGCAGTATCAGCGCTTAATTCCATGCCACTGTATCTGAATACCCGCAATCCAAATATCAAGACAGTCAAGGATTTTACCGACAAGGACAAGATCGCCTTGCCAGCAGTAAAGGTCTCGATCCAGGCAGTTACGCTGCAGATGGCAGCAGCGCAGGCGTTTGGAGATGCAAATTATGACCGGCTTGATAAATACACGGTTTCCATGTCCCATCCGGATGGCATGATCGCGCTACTGTCTGGAGCGGGCGAAATCGACAGTCACTTCACCTCGCCTCCATTCCAGTACAAGGAACTGGAAAATCCCGCAGTGCACACTGTGCTGAGTTCTTTTGATGTGTTGGGCGGTCCGGCGACATTCAACGTTGTCTGGGCCACCAATGCATTTCGCCAGCAAAATCCGAAAATATACAAAGCGTTCACGTCTGCGCTGGCAGAAGCAATCGACATTATTAATCGTGACAAACTCGCCGCCGCACATTTGTACATCAAGGTGTCGAAGAGTACAGATTCGGTAGATTTCATCTACAAGATACTGAATGATCCCAAGGTGTCATTCACTATGACACCGAAGAACACTACCAAATACTCGGACTTTCTGTTCAAGGTTGGCGCGATCAAGGTGAAACCGGCATCATGGAAGGACATGTTCTTTCCTAATGTGTACGGCCTGCCGGGTAGTTAAAGAGGATCGGTGTGAGGCCGGTTTATGTCTGGACCGGCCCCGGTATTGCCAAACAAGGAGAATGCAAATGAACCAAGTGCAGAATCAGACGCCACTACTGGAAGTCAATGGGGTCACCTTGCAGTACAAAACAAAAGACCATTTGGTGACGGCGACCTACCGAGTAGATTTCAAAATATACAATTCCGATCGGTTCGTGTTGCTGGGGCCTTCAGGCTGCGGTAAATCGACACTGCTCAAAGCTGTCGGTGGCTATCATAAGCCGGAGGAAGGATCGATTCGTCTTAAAGGCAAGACGGTTAGCAAATCGGGACCGGATCGCATGATGGTATTTCAGGAATTCGATCAGCTATTGCCCTGGAAAACTGTCAAGCAGAATGTCATGTTCCCACTCTGCGCAAGCGGCAAGCTGCATGGTAAAGAAGCGGAAGAGAAAGCGATGTACTACATCGAAAAGGTAAATCTCACAAAATTTGCGAATTCTTTTCCTCACACGCTTTCTGGAGGTATGAAACAGCGTGTTGCCATCGCGCGTGGAATGGCGATGGAGCCGGATATCCTGCTGATGGACGAACCTTTTGCAGCGCTGGATGCGCTAACCCGCAGAAAAATGCAGGATGAACTGCTGCAACTTTGGGACGATACCCATTTTACGGTGTTATTCGTAACCCATTCGATTCCGGAAGCTGTACTGATCGGGAATCGCATTTTGCTGTTGTCGCCGCATCCCGGACAAGTCAAAGCGGAGCTGAACAGCTGCGGACGCGATGAGCCGCATCCGGAAACTGGCGTCAAATTATCCGACCATATACATCAAATGCTGTTCGCTGATCACGTCGAACAAGAGGTGGCGCATGTCTGAATCCAATATTGAGCGCGAGCGATACACTATTCAGCGCGAAGAATTTGTACGTGAAGGACTGACAGATGCGCAAAAAGTGGTGCAAAAGCCGCTGACGCTGTTCGAGCGCGTCTACAATAAAAGCTTCGTAAGAAAAATCATGATTCTGGTAATACTTGCAGGTGTGTGGCAGGTATATGCTTCGCACCTTAGTAATCCGCTGCTGTTTCCAAAATTCAGCAGTACCGTAGTGGCGTTATGGGATGCACTGGTGCATGGAATCCTGTTCAAGCAAATCTTGTTTTCCGTGCGCGTTTTGCTGATGGGTTATGCCGCCGGCATCACGCTTGCCGCATTGCTTGTGGTGATCGCCATGACATCCCGCGTCGGTAACGATTTTCTCGAGACCTTGACATCGATGTTCAATCCGCTACCGGCGATCGCGCTGCTACCGATGGCGCTGATTTGGTTCGGCCTGGGTAGCGGCAGCTTGGTATTCGTACTGATCCACTCGGTATTGTGGTCGGTGGCGCTCAACACCCATTCCGGATTTCTTTCTGTATCCAATACGCTGCGCATGGTCGGACGCAACTATGGTTTGAAAGGCTTCGGTTATATCGGAAAGATTCTCATCCCGGCTGCATTTCCAAGCATTTTGACCGGTCTCAAGGTCGGTTGGGCATTTGCCTGGCGTACCTTGATTGCCGCCGAAATGGTATTTGGCGTGAGTTCGGGCTCCGGCGGTCTGGGCTGGTTCATTTACGAAAACAAGAACGAGCTAAACATCGCCAGCGTGTTCGCGGGACTGTTCACGGTAATCATCATTGGTTTGGCAGTGGAGACATTCATTTTCCGTAATATCGAAGCACACACAGTACGCAAATGGGGCATGCAATCGTGACCGGCGATGCGGTGGATTGGATGCAGGAGAGAGAGCGGACATGAAAATCGATCTGCTAAAGGTTGAGGAGGTCGCGAAAACACTGTACATCCGTGCGCTCAAGGTGTTGCCGCCGGATATCAAGCGCGGCTTCGATGCACTGGCGAGATCAGAAACCAATCCCACCGGGAAAGCGGTACTGCAGACCATGATCAAGAACATCGCAGTTGCAGAAGATACGGATAACCTGCTTTGCCAGGATACCGGGATTCCGATCTATAACGTGACTATCGGTCGGGGGATCGACTACGACGGCTATGCGCTTAAGCAAGCGATCCGCGCCGGGTGTGCGCGTGCAACACACGAATATCCACTGCGCTCTTCGGTGGTGCATCCGCTTACCCGCGTTAACGAACATACGTCGTGCGGGCAAGGTGTTCCGGTGATCCATATCGATTTTTCAGATGAAAATGAGAAGCTGGTAATCGAGATGATTCCAAAGGGAAGTGGCTCGGAAAACAATTCGTGGCTCAAGATGGCGCTGCCGTCCGAGGGGATCAACGCGATCAAGTCGTTCGTCATTGATTGTGTACTGGAGGCCGGCGGCAAGACCTGCCCACCGACCATTGTCGGCGTCGGTATCGGCGGCACTGCCGATTTGTGCGTGCATCTGGCGAAACAAGCTGCGACTCGCGCGCTCGGTACGCATGCCGACGATGCGCAGGTCGCGCAACTCGAAAGCTCGCTCAGCGCAGCGGTGAATCACCTGGGCGTCGGTGCGCAGGGCCTGGGCGGCGATTCAACCGCGTTCGCGGTGCACGTGGAAAGCGCCGCGACCCATATCACCATGAATCCGGTGGCCGTCAATATGCAATGCCACTCGGCCCGCCGCGCCACTGCGACGTTTACGCCGGCAGGCGTTCACTACGGATTCTAGCCATGGCGCATTATGATTTGACCATGCCAGTCACCGAGCAACAGGTGCGTATGCTGCGCATCAACGATACGGTGACACTGAGTGGAACCCTGTTCGGCATTCGCGATGCCACCCAGATCCACATGTTCGACCGCGGCCGCACCACCCGCTTTGATCTGTCCGGCGCGGCCTGTATACATACCGCGCCCAATGTCAGAAAAGTCGACAAATCCCCCGCGCATCCGGCGGGCTATGCCCCGGTCTGCGTAGGTACAACCACCAGCGCACGCATGGAGCGTTTCACGCGGCCGCTGATGAGCCAGCATGGTGTGCGCATATTGATTGGCAAGGGCGGATTGCTGGATGAATCGCGTGCCGCGTTCCGGGAACTGGGCGGCGCATATCTTGCGATCGTGGGCGGCACCGCAGCGCTGGAAACAACCTGGATCGAGGCGATCGAGGATGTCGACCTGGACGATCTCAATCCGGAATCGCTGTGGAAATTCCGCGTGCGCGACTTTGGTCCATTGCTGGTGGCGATGGACAGCCATGGCGCAAGCCTGTACGACGCGGTCAAACAAACCGGTATAGAGGCGCGGCAACGCGTGCTGGCCGGGCTTGGAATCAAAACTGATGCGCGTTGATTACGATGTGCCAACAAGGAAGCGCCGATCATGACCATACGACACATCGAAACAGATATCCTGATTCTGGGCTCCGGCGGTGCGGGGCTGTTTGCCGCACTGCACGCTAATCAGATTGCTCCCGAATTGTCGGTCACGGTGGCGGTCAAGGGTTTGCTCGGCAAGTGCGGCTGCACGCGCATGGTACAGGGTGGCTACAATGTCGCGCTTTCCGAGGGCGATTCGACTGAACGGCATTTCATGGATACGATCGAAGGCGGTAAATGGTTATCCGACCAGGAGCTGGCCTGGAAGCTGGTCGACACCGCAGTGGAGCGGGTGCAAGAGCTGGAGAACGAGCTCGGTTGCTTCTTTGATCGCAACCCGGACGGCAGCCTGCATCAGAAGGCTTTTGCCGGGCAGACTTTCGACCGCACCGTGCACAAGGGAGACCTGACCGGCATTGAAATTATCAACCGTCTGGCAGAACAAGTGTGGGCGCGCGGTATCACGCGCCTCGAAGAATATCGTGCGGTGGAACTGATCAAGAATCAGGCGGGTGATGCGCTGGCAGGTGTTTTGATGATCGACATGCGCAACGGTGAATACGTATTGGTGCAGACAAAGGCGGTATTGCTCGCTACCGGCGGTGGCCCAACCATGTATAAATTCCACACGCCGAGTGGCGACAAGAGTTGTGATGGTATGGCGATGGCGTTGCGCGGCGGTCTGCTCCTGCGCGACATGGAAATGGTGCAGTTTCATCCGACCGGATTACTGGCTGGGGAGCACACGCGCATGACCGGCACGGTGCTGGAAGAAGGGCTGCGTGGTTCAGGCGGACATCTGCTCAACAGTGCCGGCGAACGCTTCATGCACAATTATGATGAACGCGGCGAACGCGCCACCCGGGATATCGTCTCGCGCGGCATTTATAGCGAAATGCGCGCCGGTCGGGTTTCACCCAACGGGGGGGTGTATATCAAGATGAGCCACCTCGGTCCGGATAAAGTCCGCGTTCAGTTCAAGGGTATGGTGGAACGTTGCGCCGACTGTGGATTTGATTTGGCAGGCGAGCCGGTGGAAGTAGTGCCGACTGCGCATTACATGATGGGCGGTGTCGTGTTCAAACTCGATTGCAGTACCGATCTGCCCGGTTTGTTCGCTGCAGGCGAGGATACCGGCGGCGTGCATGGTGCCAATCGATTGGGTGGTAACGGTGTCGCTAATTCCACCGTTTTTGGTGGTATCGCGGGTGAAGCGATGGCACGCTGGGTGCCCGCTGCAGGGCGGTTTCATGAACCGGACCCGGCGGCAATCGCTGCCGCCGTGGCACGTTGCGAGAAGCCTTTCACGCAGCCGGCCGGTGACCTTGGTGCAATTCGGGAAGCGCTGTACGCGGTGATGTGGGACGACGTCGGCATTATGCGTAACGAAACCGGCCTGCGGCGCGCTACAGAGGAGTTGACTCGGCTGGAACGCGAACTGGACCGAACCGGAGTGGCGGATGGTGACCGGACGTTCAATCTGACCTGGCACGATTGGCTCAACCTGAAAAGCCTGTTGCTGGTGAGCCGCGCCGTGACGGCCGCCGCATTGCAGCGTGAGAACTCGCGTGGCGCACATTTTCGCGAAGATTACCCGGAGCCGGGTGAGCTCGAGGCATCGCGTTTCACCTGCGTGCAGTTGCGGCAAGATATGCTGGAAGTGTCGTCGCGACCGGTCATATTTACCCGCGTGCAGCCCGGGCAGTCGCTGCTGCATGATTAGCGACGGCCTGGTTCAGGCAACGCCGCAACAGTACGGTGAGCCGCATGCACTGGAGCAGGATTTGCACCAGGTGGTGCGCGGTGAAGTACGCTTCGATGAGGGCAGTCGCGCGCTTTATTCCACCGACGCGTCGAATTACCGCCAGCTTCCTATCGGCGTGGTAATCCCGCTGGATGAGGAAGATATTGTCGCCGCAGTAGCCGCATGCAGGCGACACGCGGCGCCGATACTTATGCGCGGTGCGGGCACCAGTCTGGCCGGTCAGGCCTGCAACGTGGCGGTTGTGCTGGATACCACCAAACATTTCAAGCAAATATTGGAAATTGATGCTGTTCGCCGTCTGGCGCGCATCGAGCCGGGTGTTGTGCTGGACGAGTTGCGCGCAGCGTTAGCGCCCCACGGACTCACGTTCGGTCCGGACCCGTCTTCGCACAGCCGCTGTACCCTGGGCGGGATGATCGGCAACAATTCCTGCGGCGTGCATTCGGTGATGGCCGGTAAAACCGCGGAAAATATCGAAACGCTGGATATTCTCACTTATGACGGTGTGCGCATGCAGCTCGGTGCGACCTCAGAGGCGGCACTGCAAACCATTATCCAGAACGGCGGCCGTCAAGGCGAAATTTATGCCGGCCTGAAGGCGCTACGCGATCGCTATACGGCGCACATCAACGCCGGTTTTCCTGCCATCCCGCGTCGCGTATCCGGTTACAACCTCGACCAGTTGCTGGAGCAGAACGGTTTCAATGTGGCGCGCGCACTGGTTGGTAGTGAAGGAACCTGCGCCATAATTCTGGGTGCTACGGTGCGGCTGATTCCGGATCCGCCGGCCCGAGTACTGCTGGTGATTGCTTATCCGGACATTTATCTCGCAGGCGATCAGACGCCGGTGGTTTTGCGTCATCTCCCGATCGGATTGGAAGGACTGGATCAGGGCATGATCGAAGCGATGCGCCGCAAAAATCTTCAACTGGACGATATCGTATTGCTGCCTCACGGCGGCGCCTGGTTGCTGGTGGAATTCGGCGGCGCAACCTCGTTAGAGGCTGAACATTCAGCGCGGGGGCTGATGACAGAACTGGATTCGCAGGGTGTTGCAAGCGCGATGGAACTGTTTGTTGATCCCAAGGCGCAGCGCAAGGTATGGGCGATTCGTGAAAGTGGTGCTGCCGCGACCAACGCCGTCCCCGGCGAACGCAATACCTATCCCGGTTGGGAGGATGCGGCAGTCGATCCCGCTCGCATCGGAGATTACCTCCGCGATTTCCGTGCGCTGCTCGACAGTTATGGCTATCAGGCTGCGCTGTATGGACATTTCGGTGATGGATGCGTGCACGCGCGGATCGACTTCGATTTGTCGAATGCTGCCGGTATCAGTAATTGGCGGGCATTCCTGATGGATGCTGCCGATCTGGTGGTGCGTTTTGGGGGCTCGCTTTCCGGTGAGCATGGCGACGGCCAGGCCAAGGGCGAGTTGCTGCCGCGCATGTTCGGCCCGGAGTTGATGCGGGCGTTGGTAGAATTCAAGGCGATCTGGGATCCGGATAACCGCATGAATCCTGGCAAGCTGATCCATGCCTACGCGTTGGATGCCAATTTACGCACCGGGCCCGAGTATCGGCCGCTGGAACCGGCCACTTATTTTTCGTTTGCGCGTGATGAGGGTAGTTTCGCCAAGGCAGCGGGCCGCTGTGTCGGTTTCGCCAAATGCCGGCGTGCCGAGGGGGGTGCCATGTGCCCGAGCTATCGGGCTACACACGAAGAAAAATATGTCACCCGCGGCCGCGCTCGGTTGTTGTTTGAGATGCTGCAAGGCGAGGTATTGCGCGACGGCTGGCGCAACGAACAGATCAAGGAAGCGCTGGAGTTGTGCCTGTCGTGCAAAAGCTGCAAAGCAGAGTGCCCGGTGCAGGTCGATATGGCAACCTACAAGGCAGAATTTCTTGCCCACTATTATGAGGGTAAGTTACGGCCACGTCAGGCATATACGATGGGCCTGATTCATCATTGGGCGCAAGTTGCCACGCGTGCACCCCGACTAATCAACTTGATGGCAGGCCTGCCAGGGCTCCGCTCCGCAATTAAATGGGTCGCCGGTATTGCTTCGCCGCGGCAGCTTCCGCGATTTGCCCCGAAGTCGTTCCGGCAACAATTCGAGTGCCGCACTTTGCCGGAAAGCGGGCGGGAGGTGCTGTTGTGGACGGATACGTTCACCAACAATTTTCAGCCGGAGATCGCCATGGCAGCGGTAGATGTACTGGAGGCTGCCGGATTCCGGGTGGGTATCCCGCGTCACGGACTTTGCTGTGGACGACCACTGTTCGATTTCGGCATGCTCGAACGGGCGAAGCAACAACTGCAGGAAATTCTGGATGCTTTGGCTGACGAAATCGCGCGCGGTGTACCGGTGATCGGTCTGGAGCCGGCTTGTGTGTCGGTGTTTCGCGATGAACTATTGAATTTATTTCCACAGGATTCGGCCGCCGCCAGGTTGGCGCGGCAAACGTTCACCTTGAACGAATTTCTGGTGCAGCAGGATTTTCAACCCCCACCGCTGTACCGCAAGGCGGTGGTGCACGGTCATTGCCACCACAAGGCAGTACTCGGCATGCACCATGAAATGGAAATGCTGCAGCGCATGCAGCTGGATGTAACGCTGCTGGATAGTGGCTGCTGCGGCATGGCGGGCACATTCGGCATGCATCGCCGCCATTACCACACATCCATGCGGATCGGCGAGGCGGTGCTGTTGCCGGCGCTGCGGAACCTGCTGGAGGATGAGCTGATTGTTGCGGACGGCTTCAGTTGCCGGGAACAAATCATCCATGGGACCGGCCTTCGTCCGCTGCACAGTGCGCAGGTGTTGCAGCTAGCGCTGTCGCAGGCGACATTTTTAGTAAATTCTTAATATATAAGGAATAAGCAGATGGCAAAGATCGCATTGGACATATTGACGACGCTGGTGACCCAGGGTCTGGAACATGCCGGCGCCGCGCATGAAAATGCGTTTCTGACAGCACAATTTTTAGTGGCTGCCGATGCACAAGGCTTGACTTCGCACGGCGTATCGCGCACGCCGTTATACGCCGCTCATTTGCGCAATGGCCGGGTTGACGGCCAGGCTCAAGCGACGATCGCGCGCCAAAAAGGCGCAGTATGCCTGGTTGATGCGCATGCCGGACTAGCTTTCGGCGCATGTGCGCTGGCAGTACGTGAAACGCTGAAGCGCGCGCGTGAGTTCGGGGTGGCATTTAGCGGGGTCACCAACAGCAATCATTTTGGTGCCACTGCGCTACATCTTGCGCCGCTGGCGGAAGCCGGCATGGTTGGCCTGGCTTGGGGTAATTCTCCCGCCGCCATGCCTGCCTGGGGTGGACGTACGCCGCTGTTCGGCACCAATCCGATCGCGGCGGTATTTCCACGCCGCGATCGCGATCCACTGGTGATTGACCTGTCGTTGAGTGAAGTGGCCCGCGGCAAAATCATGGTAGCCGCGCGCGAAGGCAGGACGATTCCGGAAGGCTGGGCGCTGGATCGGGAGGGGCGTCCGACGACCGATCCACAGGCTGCGCTGGAAGGCAGCATGCTGCCGGCAGGAGGCGTCAAGGGGGCAATGCTGGCACTGTTGATCGAGTTGTTATCGTGTGCCTTGACCGGTGCGGCATTCGGCTTTGAGGCGGATTCGTTTTTCTCCGAGACCGGCCGACCGGCGCGTATCGGACAGGGATTTCTGGCATTCGATCCGGGTGCGCTGGCAGGCACGGCTGTTTATAACGAGCGCATAGAAACGTTGATCGGTGCCATGCTCTCTGAACCGGACGTGAGGCTGCCGGGCGAGCGCCGATCCAGCATGCAAACACGTGCGCGCGAACAAGGTGTCGAAATTTCTGATGCCCTGCATGCGCAGCTTGTCACATTGGCACAAGTGTGAGCGGTGAAATCCGAAATCACCGCCAAGAGCACGAATCTGAGGGACTTATCATTGATCCATGACTGGCTATGCCGTGAGACGCTCCAGCGCAGCAACATCGAACGGCCAGCCGAGCTCCGCGCCGTTGTCAACGCGCCGCACCACGGGAATGCGCATGCCGTATTTTTGAAGCAACGCCTCATCTTCGGCGATGTCGGTATATTCGGCCGTTACCCCCGCCG
>Ga0307375_10002649_pt1 | contig 18173 bp, 14 predicted proteins | sample TR1MG_FD_202531 | JGI IMG/M metagenome (GOLD analysis project Ga0307375, IMG submission 202531) | Soil microbial communities from Risofladan, Vaasa, Finland - TR-1 | ecosystem: Environmental > Terrestrial > Soil > Coastal area > Acid sulfate soil | place: Finland: Risofladan, Vaasa | collected... | reverse complement strand
ACCTCTTATTATTTATTCTACTCATTAATTCCCAATCTAACTTCATCTAGCTTAAGCAGAAACTCGCTAAATGTCTTCTTCTGCGGAACTCTGCGGGTGCATCTGCGCGCCTCTGCGAGACCTCTTATTATTTATTCTACACATTAATTTTCAATCTAACTTCATCTAGCTTAAGCAGAAACTCGCTAAATGTCTTCTTCTGCGGAACTCTGCGAGTGCATCTGCGCACCTCTGTGAGACCTCTTATTATTTATTCTACTCATTAATTCCCAATCTAACTTCATCTAGCTTAAGCAGAAACTCGCTAAATGTCTTCTTCTGCGGAACTCTGCGGGTGCATCTGCGCGCCTCTGCGAGACCTCTTAAAATTTATTCTACTTAATTAACTTCCAATCTAACTTCATCTAGCTTGAGAAGCAATTTTTTTATACCGTCTACATCAAGAATCGTCGTGTTGTGCGAGGTGTAGTCCTCCATTTTCGATACAGCAGATTCACCCTCGGTGAAATATCGCTCGTAGTTTAGGTCGCGCGAATCGGCGGAAATGCGGAAATAGTTGCCCACATCTTCGGCTCTTACCATCTCCTCACGGTTTACGAGTGTTTCATATACCTTTTCTCCATGCCGTGTGCCAATAATCTTGATTTCGCTTTTGGCTTTGTAAAGTTCAATCATGGCCTTCGCAAGCGTCTCAATGGTGCAGGCAGGTGCCTTTTGCACAAATATATCACCGGGCCGTCCGTGCTCAAAAGCGTACAAAACCAAATCAACGGCGTCATCCAACGTCATCATGAATCGGGTCATGGTGGGGTCAGTAATGGTTATTGAGTTGCCAGCCTTAATTTGATCGATAAACAGCGGGATTACCGAACCTCTAGAGGCCATAACATTTCCATAGCGAGTGGAGCAGATTACTGTTCCGCCCTCCTTGGTTGCGCGTGCCTTAGATATTGTAACCTTTTCGGCCATTGCCTTGGATATGCCCATTGCATTGATAGGGTAAACGGCCTTATCGGTGCTCAGGTTGATTAACCGTTTCACGCCATGCTCAACGGCGCTATCGATAACGTTTTCCGTTCCTATTACATTGGTACGTACCGCCTCCATTGGAAAAAACTCACACGATGGAACCTGCTTTAGGGCAGCAGCATGAAAAACATAGTCAACTCCCTGCATGGCATAGTCGAGGCTACGCTTATCGCGCACATCGCCAATATAATACTTCACCTTACTGCTATTGTATTGATGCCGCATATCGTCCTGCTTCTTCTCATCACGGCTAAATATGCGTATTTCCTTTATATCGCTAGCAATAAATCGCTTCAGAACGGCATTTCCAAATGAACCTGTTCCTCCGGTAATTAGTAAGGTATTTCCCTTGAACATCTTCTTAATGATTAGTAAATACGATTTGCTTGGTTCTGGACTGCCTTCGCTGAGCTCCCTTCGGTCGGTTGGCTACGCCGACCTGTCTAGCCACTTGACGGAACTCGAAAGCTCGGCTCACTTGTCACCTCTATAAATCGGGATCTACGCTGCGCTCCGACTCGTCACTTGTCACTATTCACCTGTCACCCCTTGGTACAGCTTCGCCCCGTCAGTTACAACTAGCGTTGCACTTCTTGCCTGAGGGAAACAGGACTTAGGCCAGTTTGGTTGTGTAAAAGTGGGAATTTTTGGCGAGGTGGCAAAGAGGCATTACACCAATGGGGCAATGGGAAAATTTGAAAATTTGAAAATGAGACAATTTGAAGATTGAAGAATGTGCAATTTCAGAATCCGCCAGTGGGCGGACAAGTTTTGAGAATGAGTCGATTTGAGAATGTGGGGTTAGAAAAAAGTCGGAAGACCGGAGTTGGAAGTTGGAAGTTGGAAGTCCGCAGATGCTCTGTTTCAAATCTTAATCCCTCTGTGAAACTCTGTGGAAACACGGTGTAACACTGTGCCACAAAAAAGTCGGAAGACCGAAGACCGAAGACCGGAGTCGGAGGTAGCGGTTGTAAACCTACAGCCTACTTTTCCTAACATTCTACCGCCTATTCCAACCCCCAAAATTCTTCACTGAAAATTTCTCAGGAAATGGCTAACTTGCAACCACGCAATAAACGAATATCCAAATGCCATGACCTCCGTAATACGATATATCACAACGATCTGCATGGCAGGACTACTCCTGCAAGCCTGCAACCACCAACCTGCAGAAAAACCATTTGCGCTGCAGTCGGGTGATCTGCTTTTTCAGGATATGGACTGCGGCGACATGTGCACTGCCATAGAAACGGTTACGCAAGGCTGGCATGGAGCCAAGCTATCGCACGTGGGTATTGCGGTGGTCGACAGCAATGGACACGTGGAGGTTCTTGAGGCAATCTCGAAAGGGGTTTCACTAACGCCGTTGAGCAGCTTCCTAAAGCGCAGTGCCGACACCAGCGGCCACCCAAAGGTAATTGTGGGCCGGCTCAACATTCCCAACTCCGAACAGTTGGCCAAGGATGCTGTAAAAAGAGCCATGACCTATCTTGGAATGCCCTACGATACCGTCTTCAACATCAACAACAAGGCATACTACTGCAGCGAGCTGGTTTACTTTTCCTACAAGGATTCGCTGGGCAATCCCCTATTCAACCTCAAACCCATGACCTTCAACGAACCGGTAACTGGCACTGTTTTCCCGGTTTGGAAGAGCTACTTTGAGGCCATGCACGTTCCTGTTCCGGAGGGAAAGCCGGGCATCAACCCTGGTGGTATTTCGCGATCGGACAAGATTGATATTATCCACGTATATGGCAACCCAGAAGGCATGGAAATTAATACTACCAACTAAGTAGGCGTGCCGATGGAACCGTTTCTCAGCCTTGTTGCCCACGATTTGCACTCCCGCTACGGAGAGGAGTTGAACAAGATAAACCTCGTATTCCCTACACGCAGAGCGGGACTGTTTTTTGCACGCTACTTGTCCAGGTTAATCGAAAAGCCACAATGGCATCCAAAGGTCTACTCCATTTCCGACCTAATGTATATGGCCACCGACTACAAGGCCGCCGATCAGCTCTCACTGGTATTGGACCTGCATAAAATCTACTGCAAGGTTAAAGATTCGGAGGAGACGTTCGACAACTTCTACTTCTGGGGTGAGGTGATGCTCACCGATTTCGACCTAGTGGATAAATACCGTGTTGACCACTCACTGCTCTTCCGAAACATTCAGGCCATAAAGGAGCTAGAGGGAAAATTCGAAGCCATCACTCCGGAGCAGCGGGAGGCTCTTGCCGCCTTTATAAACCTGTTCGACAAGCAGGACCTTACCCCCATTCGCAGCAACTTCCTCACCATTTGGGAGGTGTTGGGTTCCATTTACCAGGATTTTAAAAGCCTGTTAGAAGAAAAGAACCTGGCCTACGAGGGCATGGCATACCGTGCCGCTGCCGATAAATTTAGCGGTGGAGGCAGTGTTGATTTCCCTGATGGACTCTTTGCCTTTATTGGATTTAATGCGCTCAACAGCTGCGAAAAGGAGCTGTTTCGATACTTCAAGCGAGAGGATAGAGCTCTATTTTACTGGGATTACGACACCTACTACACGCAGGACGAAGTTCAGGAGGCTGGGGCATTTATCCGCGTAAATCTCAAGGAGTTTCCCAACGCCATTGCGGCAACCAACTTTTCGAACTTTAAGGAGAAGCGCAAGATAACCGTAATAAATACCCCAACGGGCGTTGCACAGGCTAAGCTGGTGCCCATGCTGCTCAATGAAGTTACGGCTCGCGGAGGAAAGCTCGACGAAAGCTGCGCCATCATCTTTCCTGAGGAGCACTACCTGCTACCGGTGTTGCGTTCCCTACCCGACGACATCGAAAGGCTCAACATCACCATGGGTTACCCCATTAAGGAGACACCAGCCTATACGCTCGTGGACTACCTAATGAAGCTTCAGCTCGGAGCTAGAACCACAGAAACGTCAACTCGGTATTACCATCGCGACGTTCTTGCACTGCTCAGCCATCCCTACATCAGCATTGCAGCGGGAGTTGTGGCAAAGGAGCTTATGAACAACATTGCCGACCAAAACAGAATATACCCCAACGCCACCTTCCTGCACAAGAACGAGCTTTTCGAGCTCATTTTCTCACCCATTGCCGATGGTATTGGCGTTTTCGACTACCTGCGAAAGGTTACCGTGATGCTCACCAAGCAAATTGCCACCATTGCCCAAAACGACGAGGCAAAGGAGAGCATGCGCATGGACATTGAATACCTCTATGCACTATACCAAAGCATTACGAGGCTCAGCGATATCCTCTCCACCGAAAACACGGTGATAAGCCTAAAGGTGGCCGGACATTTGGTGCGAAAGGTATTTGGCCAACAGCGGGTATCGTTTAAGGGTGAGCCGCTGGCAGGCCTGCAGCTAATGGGCTTTCTCGAAACCCGCGCGCTCGACTTTAAAAACGTGATTATTCTCTCCATGAACGATGACGTGCTTCCCGGAAAGCAGCACAGCGCCTCGTTTATAACCCCCTCACTTCGCATAGCCTTTCAGCTACCCGACTACAAGCACAAGGAGGCCATTTACGCATACTACTTCTACCGGCTTATTCAGCGTGCCAATAACGTTTACCTCATCTATAAGAACCGCACCGATGGCTCCCAAACCGGTGAGGAGAGCCGCTACATACGGCAGCTACGACTGGAGGGGCGAATGGAGATGAGCGAAAAAACTTTGGAGATGGATATTAACCTACCAGAGCCCGTCACCATCACCGTTGATAAAGGGAAGGAGGTAATGGCTATCCTCAACACCTATCTTGCCGAAGAAACCACCAAATACCTTTCTCCAAGCGCACTGACTACTTACATTTCCTGCCCGCTGCGCTTTTACTACCGCTACATACTCGGGCTAAAGGAGTTGGAGGAGGCAACGGAGGAGGTTGACCTGCCCCTATTTGGCTCCATTTTCCACCAGGTAATGAACCTGCTGCTGCAGGAGCACCAAGGCAAGGTGCTCACAGCTGAAATGCTTACGGCTATGGCCGAGAATAAGCAATTAATATCGGAGACTGTAACCCGGGCCTTTCGCATCGAATTCTTTAAGGATGAAGCTCACGGAGACGAAGAGCTGCAGCTGATGGGACGCAACCTAATTGTGAAGGATGCCATTGAGCAGCTTACGGTAAAAATGCTCCTCGTTGATGCCCAACGCGCCCCATTAACCATTATGGAATTGGAAAAGAAGTATGACGCTAAAATTAGCTTTGGCACCACAGGCCAACATCAGGTTACGGTTGGAGGCGTTGTAGATAGGCTCGAACAGGTTAATGAAACTCTGATGGTGGTGGACTACAAAACGGGAAGCGCCAAAAAGAGCAGCAAGAACAAGGGCACATTTTCAAGCATTGACGACCTCTTTAACCGCGATAAAATTGCAGATGTAAAAGAGGTGTTTCAAACCTTTATATACTGCGAAATAGTAAAGCGGAATCACCCAAATGCAACCCTTCGTCCTGCCCTTTGGTTTGTGCGAAGAACCGAGCCAACCTACCGCCCTGGCGTTACATACAAAACCGACAAATCCGAAATTGGGGTTGATACCTACGCCGACTTTGCCACCGATTTTCAGCATGGGCTAGACAGTCTGCTCTCGGAGCTGTTCAATCCAGAGGTGCCATTTACCCAAACTACCGTTGAGGATGCCTGTAAAGTTTGTCCTTACAAGGATATTTGTGCGAAGTAGAGTGAGGGGGTGAGAAGTCGGAAGTCGGGAGTCGGGAGTTGTGCAGTTGCTATCTACAACCTTAATTCCCCTGTGTAACTCTGTGAAAACACCGTGAAACTCTGTGAGACGAGGAACTAGAACCTAGCGGAGCGAACTCGCCGAAGGCAACCGACCAAAGGGAGTTCGCCGAAGGCAAATCAACTACTACCTCCCGGCACCCCAGCGGGGTGCAATCTTTATAGAAGTGGTATGGTATAGCAAGCAGCGGTGCACGCTCCAATATTGTTCAATGCGCTATCGATTTCCTGCACCGCAATCACCGAAAGGTGGCTAAAGAGAACGAAGTCCAAAGACAAAAAGTTAAAGGTTAAAAGAGTTTGCTAAGCCAGAACCGACCGAAGGGAGCTCGCCGAAGGCAACCGACCGAAGGGAGCTCGCCGAAGGCAACCGACCGAAGGGAGCTCGCCGAAGGCAACCGACCGAAGGGAGCTCAGCGAAGGCAACCGACCGAAGGGAGCTCAGCGAAGCTAAATTAGAAACTAGAACCGAGCTTGCGAGTTCGGCGTAGCCAAATTAGGAATTAGAACCGATCCGTCAAAAGCCGGAGACCTCCGTCAGTGGGAGGAGAGCTCAGCGTAGCAAAATCAACTACCACCTCCCGGCACCCCAGCGGGGTGCAATCTTTATAGAAGTGGTATGGTATAGCAAGCAGCGGTGCACGCTCCAATATTGTTCAATGCGCTATCGATTTCCTGCACCGCAATCACCGAAAGGTGGCTAAATAGAACAAAGTCCGAAGTTGTGCGGAGGAAAACCTTTTGGCTACATCCTATTTACCTAACATCCTAATTTGCTGTTAGAGTGGCAGGTCACTTGTTACCTGTTGACTCAGTTTACAAAAATTTCTCTGTGAAACACTGTGGAAACATCGTGAAACTCTGTGGAACAAAAGAGTCGGAAGACCGAAGACCAAAATTGGAAGTTGGACAGCGCGTTTAAATATGGCAAATTGAAAATTAATTCATTGAACGCCATCCAGCTTATGTCCTAAAAAACCAACTTTATTTCACAACCTGCTGCTTTTTCCATAAATTTGGTGGAGGCTAATCATATAAAACTATGCTCTACAGCTTCCATTCGGTTGAATATCAACTTCATGAAAGTCCTTACTTCCGTAGCGATGGAGTATCATTTCCACACACAGCTAAGGCGGAGTTTAAGGATGAGCGTGGTAAAGTGCTGCTCGAAAAAAGTTTTGGGTATCTAACCTTAGCCGAACTATACGACCTCATCGGGCTGGAGGAACCTATCGACATTGATGAATGCCTCATCAACAACTTTTCGCTTACGGCTTGCCGCCACTACCTGCTTCAAGATAAAAATGCAAGAATAGCGCTCAAAAACTTTTCGGCCAGGGGCACACTCTTTATCTCAGCCCTTAAGGTCGACTTCTCCAATGCCGACTTTACTGGAACACAGGCCAACTTCGACGGGGCAGCTTTTGTGTGCAGCGAGCTGACGTTTCACACCAGCCGGTTCATGGAAGCAGGCGCTAAATTTCAAAATGCAGTATTTAAAACCGAGCACTTCGACTTTACCCGCGCCAGCGTTGCTGAAGGCGATATCACCTTTAAAAATGCAGTTTTTGGCATAGGGAAAAAGGATTTTCAGGATGCCAAGTTTAACAACAACGAGGTTTGCTTTATCAACACCGACTTTGGCGACGGCGACACCTCCTTTATCAATGCCACCTTTGCCAACGCCGACACCACCTTCAAGGTAGCAAGGTTTGGCACCGGCAAGATAGATTTTCACTTTGCCAAGTTTAAGGAAGGCGATATCTCCTTTGAGCGCACAGAGTTTGGCAATGGCCGATCCGATTTTCGAACTGTGGAGTTTGGGAGCGGCAAAGTTAACTTCAACCGATGCACCTTTGGCGATGGAGACGTTTCGTTTGAGGGAGCCAGCTCCAATGGAGGAAAGTTGCTCTTCCGAAGGTCAGCATTTGGCACTGGAGAGGTTGGCTTCGAAATTTTTGAGGGCAAGGAGGCCGAAATTATTTTCGAGAAGGTTGACTTTGAAAAGGGTAGCCTTTCATTTTCTGGGGCAATGGTTAGGAATCTCACCCTCTCCTCCTGCCTCTTCAGCGACCGTGTAAACCTACAGGTGGCCTACGCTGAAGCCATTGATATTTCGGACAGCATAGTGCGTGACATTATTGACTTCCGCCCACACGAGCAGATGCAGTACATTGGTACCCTCGACCTTTCAGGCCTCAAGCTACTGGGACGCATATACATCGACTGGCAGCAAAACAGCGCCAAGCAGCTTGTACATGGACAGGCGAATTCTAGTGATGCCGAAAAAGCAGGGCAGTTTCTCATTCTCAAGGAAAATTTCAACGCATTGGGCCAGTATGAGGACGAGGACCGCGCCTACGTGGAGTACCGCCGTTGCGAACAACGCGCCAAGTTTCAGCGCCAACAAAAAGGCAAGCTAATCGACAGAATAACCGCCTACCCACGCTACTGGTCGAAGCTGATTCTTTACGACCTAATGGGGCTATACGCCACCCGACCATCGCGCGTTTTCCTAAGCATGATGAGCGTTTACCTCCTTTTCAGTGGAGTGTTTATGTTCTTCATAACGGTTGGCGAAGGAAACATTAACCCATCTGGCATCCATCCCGATACACTAACGGTGTTTGAACGTTCGCTCTACCACAGCGCCATCACCTTCTTTACCATTGGCTACGGCGACTTTTACCCATCCGGTCCTCTTCGCATTGTTTGCGGTGTGGAGGGTTTTGTGGGCGTATTCCTAATGGCCTACTTTACGGTGGCCTTTGTTCGAAAAATTCTTCGTTAGCAATTAGATAAAATAAGAAATGCCGCGAATACCGCGGCATTTTTTTTCTTAAGCAGCCACCGGGCTACTTGCAGCCGTCACAGCGAAAGGCCATGCAGGAATGGGTGCAGAGACCACATTTTGTGCATTTCGATTCGTCAATTCGGGGTGCCTCATATGGACTATTCTGGACAATAGCGCCAACAGGACACCTTCTGGCAGTTGGACATGAATGATTCTTAGGACAAAACTCCTCGGCAACAAATATTCTTCCCATAGCTCTATTAAAAAAATTTCAGGGTGCAAATATACACTAAATGACATATCTGAATACACCGTGCATTATTTTCAAAACATATTCTACAGCATGTTTTCAAAAAACGATATCATTTCAAAAACAATGGCACGCGTCAACGTGAGCAACTGGATAACAGCTACAATCAATTATTGACTTTGTACATTAAAAGCAATACCTTATGTGCATTAAAATTTCATCTACGAGTATACACCCAATAAACTAAAACTATGAAAAAAGGACTAATTTTCTCGCTACTACTTGTGCTTGTTGCATTTGGGTGCAACCAAAAGCAACCTCACGAGATGTCTACCATGAATATGGCGGACACCCCTAACGTCAACAAGGTAAAGGATGGCGTGTTTATCCACATTTCGCACAGCTTCGATGACCCACACCGCGTAGTGATGGCGCTAAAGATGGCCACCATGATGTCCATGGACAAGGATGTGCTGGTATACTTCGATATCAAGGGAATTGAGGTTGTGCTGAAAGATGCAAAGGACATCACCTACCCCACCTTCCCATCGGCACAGGAATCGCTTAAGATTCTAATCGACAAGGGGATTACCGTATTTGCCTGCCCGGGGTGCATGAAAGCCGCCGGAAAAACTGCAGCCGACCTTATGCCCGGTGTTAAGGTGGCCGAGAAGGAGGCCTTCTTCAACTTCACTAAAGGTAGGATACTGGCTCTCGATTACTAGCAGAGCAAATTTTGATAATTATGAAAAGGCAACGAAGGCTCTTCTCCGTTGCCTTTTCTGCCTTTAGTAATTTCATTTTACTACATTTACTCCAGATATATCATTCGGAATTCCAACTCAAAACCGAAGCAACATGGCCGAACAGAACAACAGAATTGATGAGTTGCAAAGGCAGCTCGACCAAATGCAGCAAGGGCTTGAGCAGATGAGGGGTGAGCTGGCCCGTTTAAAAGCAGATAGGGCGAAGGTTACTCCTGCGCCAGAACCGGCGAAAATTAAGGAGCAACCTGCCACATTGCAAATGCCAGCGGAAACTATAGAAAGCAAACCAATCATAGAACAGAAAGCACCAAAGCAAAGCAACAGCTTTGAACGGTTTATTGGTGAAAACCTTATAAACAAGATTGGAATTGCAATCACCGTTATTGGCGTTGGTGTTGGGGCAAAGTATATCATCGAAAACAACCTCATTAGTCCGGTAATGAGAATTGTTCTGGGCTACCTCGCCGGGGCCATTCTCTATGGTTTCGCCTTTAAACTTCGCAGTAAGTTTGAAAGTTTCAGCGCAGTGCTGCTAGGTGGAGCCATGGCCATCATGTATTTCATCAGTTTTTTAGCCTACAGCCTATACGACCTTTACCCGCAGCCAGTGGCATTTGGCCTTATGCTGCTGTTTACAATCCTTACCGTTGCGTCGGCCCTTTCCTACAGAAATCAGGTAATTGCGCACATTGGAATGGTAGGTGCCTATGCAGTTCCGTTCCTTCTAAGCGATGGTTCTGGCAAGGTTGCCGTTCTGTTTACCTATTTAGCCATAATTAATATTGGCATTCTGGCCATTGCCTTCAAGCAATACTGGAAAGCCCTTTACAATGCGGCCTTTGGTATTACCTGGCTCATCTTCCTCTCATGGTTTACAATAAAGTATAGCGTTGATACCCATTTTGGATTATCCTTGCTATTTTCCACCATATTCTTCATCACCTTTTACCTCACCTTTTTGGCCTACAAGCTACTACGGGAGGAGAAATTCTCGGCCAACGATATTGTTGTGCTGCTGGCCAACTCCTTCATCTTTTTCAGCATAGGGTATGCCACGCTCAAAGGCCATGGAACCGGAAAAGATTTTCTCGGTCTATTCACCGTAATCAATGGATTGATACACGCGGGAGTTGCCTTTGCTGTATACCAGAAGCGAATGGTAGACAAAAACCTTTTGCGCCTGCTGCAAGGGATGGTGTTGCTATTTATTACGCTTGCCATTCCGGTTCAGCTTAAGGGAAACTGGGTTACCCTGCTCTGGGCCGGCGAAGCAATTGTGCTGCTATGGGTTGGTAAAAAAGGTGATGAGCCATTTTATATCCGTCTCTCCTATCCATTGTTGTTACTAGCATTTTTCAGCATTATTCACGACTGGGGTAGCTACCTTTCTACCATTTACGGCCAGGAGGATTCATTAACACCCTTTCTGAACATTCAATTTTTAAGTTCCATGCTTCTTACTGCAGCACTTGGAGCTGCACTGTGGCTTTTCCTAAAGGTTCGCAGCGAGTTGCAAAACGAGTTCGATAAGATTTTTGCAATTGTTTTGCCAGCCATGCTCATAATTGCAGCATACTTTACCTTCCGCGTTGAGATTATTGCGCTCTTACACCATGTTTACCCAATAAATCTAGAGCCAACTACCGATTTTAGCAACTCGTTCAGCATCAACTTTAAGTTTCGTGAACTCTGGATGCTCAACTACACCATGCTGTTTGTATCGATAGCAATTGCCTTAGCCCGAAAAAGAATCAACTCCATTGCATTTACATCCACCTTTCTGATTATCGCTCTGCTCACCGCATTTAACTTTCTTGTGGCTGGACTCTACAACCTCAGCGAGCTGCGCAATAGCTCAATTGGTGGAGCCGCGTCTATTTCTACACCCTACCTATTGCGCTACATAACCATTGCGCTCTTTGCCACCATGCTTTACTTCGGTTTTTTGGAGACGAGAGAGCGCAGCTGGCTTGCCAAGGTGAAAGAACCGATGGAACTTTTTGTAGCGCTTTCGGCACTGTGGATTCTAAGCAGCGAACTTATCAATTGGCTAAGTTTGAGTGGTTACAGCAACTCATACAAGCTTGGTTTAAGCATTCTTTGGGGCATTTTCGCCTTTCTTTTGATAGTGCTAGGCATGTGGAAAAAGAAACGTCACCTTCGAATTGGGGCCATCGTTCTTTTCTCGGTAACGTTGCTAAAGTTCTTCTTCTACGACATTTCGCACCTAACCCCCATAGCAAAAACCGCTGTACTGGTTGCGCTGGGAGTGTTGCTTCTCGTGGTATCATTTTTCTACCATAAGTATCGGCTCACCATTTTTGGCCCCGATGCCGAGGAATAGTAACAATAAAACCAACTGCAGGCCCAAAAGGAATTAATCGGAGACCATTCCGCGTTGACCTTCAAAAAATATTTTGTGGACAAGTTGATAATCAGAGATTATTTTTGAAGAAAATGTGTATAGTCGTAATTTTTGCCTTATATTTGACAATAGATTTTAATTACACATTATGAAAAACGGAAAAGTAAAATTCTTTAATGAGTCTAAAGGTTTTGGATTTATTAAGGACAATGAGACAGAAAAAGAGTATTTTGTTCACGCCACAGGTCTTATCGACCGTATCAAAGAAGGTGACGATGTAACATTCGAACTTCAAGAGGGCAAAAAAGGGTTGAATGCGGTAAATGTGAAACTAGCATAAGCTGAGTATATAACCCCGCAGAACTTTTTACTTAAGCTTCACGACTTCGTGAAGCTTTTTTTTATTTCCGAGTAAAGTCTTTCGCTGAAATGGTGGGAGCCAAATATCGACGCCAATAGTAGGTTAATGAGGTGTAGCGAAATAGCTTGTTAATCCAAGCATATCGCACTAGCAGATGAAACACGTAGTAGACAACAAAGAATACTGGAATATTAACCACACTGGCAATGAGGATATTCCACGGCCACTGAAAGGAGTTATACACAGACGGAATAAGGAGCCCAAGTTGCTGGTGTAACCATTGAGTAACTGGCAGCGCAGCAACTATGGTGATAAGCACCGCCGCAAATAGGTGTGGCGTTTGAACGGCCTGCTTGGGGCAAATGTTCATACAGCGCATGCAGCTTTCGCAGCTGAATGTCCAAAATGGACGACCATCAACCATCTTAACAGCACCTACAGGACATTTCTCCACGCATAAATTACACCCATTGCAGTCGGTGGTTGCAAAAAATGTTTTCGACAGAAGAAAGCGACCAACCGCTTGGTAGGCAATGCCTATTGGTATCAAAAAGAGGTCAAGCGGAAGAAAGATGAACACGTAGGGATGCAGGTAGCGTCGCCCCTCGGCAATCCGGGTGGCAAAGCGGGTAGCTATTCGGTTACACCGCTCCACAATGGGGTTAAATACCCATGGAGCCATTCCCGGATGAACGGAAATCCAGTTGGAGGGCATATCCAACGGAAGTAACCCTGACAGCCCATAGCCCTTCACAAGCAAAATTATCAATGGAACAAGCTGAGCCATTCCTGAGATACCAGGAATAAAGACATTGTAGATCCGAGTTCCTGCGCGGGTGTTGAGCAAAAAGAAGCGTTCTCCCTTTCTGGCAAAGGGCAGCTGCCAAATGAACTTCAGCATTGCCCATGGCACGCCAAAACCGTGGGTTGGGTAGCACAATCCCAACAAGCTGTTGCCCCGCTCCTGTTGCTTATGGATGCTACCTAGCTTAAAATCGATGGATGTTACCGACGTAGGAATTTGATGCTGCTCAAGTGTTTTGGCTACTAGGTGCGCTGCACTTAGGCTATTGCCCGTTCCACTCAAAAAGTAAATGGATGCAAACCTGGCTTTCATCACTGCAACTTTTTGCACTAAAAATGAGAAAGGTAGTATGGTCGGAAAAATTATTTCGGACGAACACGCAATTTAAGCAAATGAGCAGGTATTAGCAAAAGACCAACAAGGCTACTTCTTCTTTGCCTTACTGAGCTTCTTGGCTCGAGCCTTTTTCTCATTTTTCTTGTGCAGTGCCTCCAACTCCTCCGCCTCCTTCATCAGCGATTTCCAATCGTTGGTGGCCTCGGCGCTAAAGTCGATGGTCTCCACATACTCCGTCTTGGAAATATCGAGCACCTTAATGGCATTGCCGGTATAGCTCTCAATGTCCTTCAACAGCTGCTGCTCCTCCTCCTCGCTGCAGAACGATACGGCAATACCACGCCTAACGCCCCTACCCGTTCGACCAACCCTGTGCACATAATTTTCGGGAACCTCGGGGAGGTCGTAGTTAATTACATAGTCCACATCGGGAATATCGATACCGCGAGCGCTCACATCTGTTGCCACCAGCACCTTTACCTCACCGGTACCAAAGCGTTTTAAAACGCTAATACGGTCTGCCTGAAGCTTATCGCCATGGAGCGTTTCGCTCTGAATACCCACCCGCTGCATTGCCGCCGACACCCTTTCGGCGCGAACCTTAGTCCGCACAAAAATCAGAATCTTTTTATCCACATTCTCATTGATGATGCGCTCAAGGAAAAAGCGCTTGTCATCCATCTTTACAAAGGCAACCGAGTGGTTTATATTCTTCGAAACCGGGTCATTAGGCGAAATTTGAATACGGATGGCCTTACGCACCAAGGAGTAGGCTAAGTCTTTAATTTTTTCGTCGATGGTAGCGGAGAAGAAAAGCGTTTGCCGATATTTAGGCAGAAAACGGATAATGTCGCGAATATCGTTGATGAAGCCCAAGTCGAGCATGTGGTCGGCTTCGTCGAGAATGAGCACCTCCACCGTTTTAAGGTCGATGAAGCCTTGGCTTACCAAGTCGAACATCCGGCCGGGCGTTACCACCAAAATATCGACGCCGTTTTGGAGTTGTTCAATCTGAGGGTCCTGCTCCACCCCACCAAACACACACAAGGTTTTCACCTTTGTAAACTGCCCAATCTCCTGAAAAACTTGGGTAACCTGGAGTGCCAGCTCGCGCGTAGGTTCCATAACCACACACTTTATGCCACCAGTTGTGGCCTGTGCCTTGCGAGAGCCAATGTTGTGTATTACCGGAATGGCAAAGGCTGCCGTTTTTCCCGTGCCTGTTTGAGCAATGGCTAGAACATCTTCACCCGCAAGAATGGGTGGAATGGCCTTAAACTGAATATCGGTTGGCCTGTTGAATCCCATTTTGACTAGGCTTCGCTTTATCTCATTCAGGATGTGGTAGCTCTCAAACTTCATGCAGAACACGGTATTAGGCCGCAAAGATACCAAAATATACGGAAGATAGAAGGAGACGTAGAAGTCAGAGAAGTGGAAGAAGTTAGAGGAAGTTAGAAGAAGTTGTATAATCCGACCATTGGAGAATGTATTTCTTCGTAAGAACTTAACCCTGAAAGGGTGATAGTTTGGTAGCCGGGGGTGACAACCCCCGGAAAGAAAACCAGCCATCAACCTGCGGTGCGCACACCCATGCCGTTCAATGCACCACAACAACCCCGCACCGCAATAAACAAACGATATTAAATAGAGAGGTTAGACTGAAGTTAGACGGGAGTAATTCGGAAGTTAAAAGAAGTTGTAGCGAAGCGGAGATCCCGCAACGCGGGGTTAGAAGAAGTTGTATAATCCGACCATTGGAGAATCTATTTCTTCATAAGAATTTAACCCTGAAAGGGTGATAGTTTGGTAGCCGGGGGTGACAACCCCCGGAAAGAAAACCAGCCATCAACCTGCGGTGCGCACACCCATGCCGTTCAATGCACCACAGCAACCCCGCACCGCAATAAACAAAGGATATTAAATAGAGAAGTGGAAGAAGTTAGAGGAAGTTAGAGGAAGTTAGAGGAAGTTAGAGGAAGTTAGAGGAAGTTAAAAGAAGCAGTAGCGATGCGGAGATCCGTCCATTGATATGGTGTAGTGGATAAAACCAAATGTAGAGACGCACGGCGGTGCGTCTCGTCTCCTTTATGCCATAAATTGAATCCCGCCGTTTGTTGTGGCGAAATATTTTCCGTTCAAGAACCAACCGCAAAGCGATTTAATTTGAATAGCCTTGGGTGTGAGCCCATGGAATGCGAACCCTCCAAGAACATGCGGTGCACGCTCAAATAGTGTTCATTGAACCAGCTGTTCCATGCACCGCAATCACCATGGTTTTACAGTCACCTTCATTCTCAAAACTTGTCAGGCTAATGCTGGATTACCAAATTGTTATGGCTTCCTGGGCAGAACTGTATTCACTTTTAATTGGCGTATTGCCGGATTGGCTAATTGGCGCATTTTTCAAATTCCAAATCGTCTCATTTTCAAATTATTTATTACGCCGCAATCACCAAAAGGCTGAAATAGGTTAGGTCATACTGCACCTAAAAAAACCTCCTGCATAATCAATGGGCATATGCCAAAGATTATGTACATTTGGTAGGTATAATCTACAAACTTGTTTCGAATTTCAGTTGCCAATGTCCCATAGTTACTAATCAAAGTATGGTGGATGAATGGATGTTTATAACCACTTTAAACCGCGCAATATGAAATACAGATTTCTAGCACTGATGATCCTGCTCAGCTTTCGCGCGTATTCACAACCGGACAGCTTGGCCAAGGCCATATCTGCATACGAGGATAAAACAGAAATTCTTATTACTAACGGCAGGAAGCTGTTGCTGTCAAATTTCTTGGATAACAACCTATTAAAGGTGGCGGAGGTTAAGAATTTTCTGGTCAAGACGGAGAATAAGGACTATATAGCCTTGTACCCATACGAGAGGTGGATGCTCGACTACTGGACCAGGGACTATGCCGATATTCTGCAAACTACCGAGCAGTTTGACTCTACCTACTACGCCTCTTTCAGCTATAGAATCCAACCGCCGTACGACCTGCTGGAGCGGAAAGTGTACGAGGCAACAAGCCTCAACATTGCGAAGTTGATCAGCAATATTGATAGCTCCAACCTCGACTCTGAGAAAAAAGATTTTCTCATACTAAACCTACGATACATCAATATTCAAAAAGAACATAACAACTATTACCAGGACACCTTAAACACTCTGGCAAATGCATACCTAAAAAAATATCCCAGCAGCAATTACAACACCTACATCAGGAGATACATTCGATACCAGCTAGTTGCATCAACTTCATACTTCATTATGGATATGGGGTTCGGTGGATATTTTAATTCAGGCCAGCTATACAGTAAATTTGGATCAAGCGGTTTGTTCTCCCTTGGTCTGGCTTGGAAACACGAAAGATTCAACTACATCCTCAGCTGCTACCTTGGCTCCTCTAAGGTAAAGCAGGATCTGGTGGTTGAAAACAAGCAGTGGACCAAAGGGGTTGTTTTGGATCTTGTTTCTGCAAAACTTTCATTTGGCTATGACATACTGGACATCGACAGGTTCAGATTCTCGCCCAACGTTGGTCTGGTTTATACCGATTATTCCCCTTCGCAATACAACCAACCAAACGAATATATTTACTCGGATCTTAAGAATACAAGCAAGGATTTCTACGCTTACTCCTTTGGCTTCAACTACGACATCTCATTCAAACCAAGAATGAATAACCTAATCTATATCAGCTATTTGAGCTTTATACGGTTAAGCTACGGCATCAATATTCCATTTAAATCCTATTCCGGATACAATGGCGTTGTGAACTATTTTACTATTAGCTATGGTTTTGGTTTAAGAAGTGTAAAAAGGGAAATCTAAGCACAATAATCGTATCACATTATCCATATACAACCCTCAACGGGGCTGTAGCCCATCTGCATAAGTAGCATGGTGCTGCGGCCCAACTGAATGGTAATGAGCCAATTGATTGGCGTCAATGATATCAAGCGGATGGCGTTGAACGTATCGTGAGGCTATGTTTCCTCCAATATAGAGAACACTCTTTGTATGAATGGTAAGAATTAAGAAATTAGCATCGACCTTCTGCAATACGGGAAAAAGGGTTAATTTTGATAGGAAAGGATGACGCTCCCTAGTCCTAAACGCTCAAAATAGACACATAAGAATGATCTTGTGAGGTTTAGAAACGAGTTAAAGGAAATTAGCAGTAACAAACTCAAACATTGATTATTATGATAAGCAAAAAACAGATAACTAATGCTGGTAAAACTTTATTGACTTCCAAGAGTCAAGAGGAGATTAATACTGCGATGGAAGTCATTAATATTTGGCGAGCAAATCATATGCACCCCTGAATGTAATGAAAAACTCACTAGTTAGGTTATTAAACAAAAATAAGATTGTTCCAATATTGATTTCTCAAAGATTAAAACGTCTAGCATCAATCGAATATAAACTTGATTTAAATATTAATATGGGACTAGGCGGGATGCAAGATATTGGAGGTTATCGTGCCGTTTTAAAGGACACTAAAGATTTGATGAAATTAAAATTGTTATTATAAAATAACAGAAATCATAAACTTATAAAAGTTAACACTACTGTCCGACAAAAAAAAGCAGTTTAAAAGCTAGTTGAATAAATAAAGGGCTACTCCCCGAAGGTTTCGCCCCGATGTTGTAGATTTGTTTTGCGAATAAAACCACAACATGGGCAAAAAT